>Ga0307378_10000293_pt1 | contig 93487 bp, 65 predicted proteins | sample UN1MG_FD_202238 | JGI IMG/M metagenome (GOLD analysis project Ga0307378, IMG submission 202238) | Soil microbial communities from Risofladan, Vaasa, Finland - UN-1 | ecosystem: Environmental > Terrestrial > Soil > Coastal area > Acid sulfate soil | place: Finland: Risofladan, Vaasa | collected...
TTTTTATAGAGTAAATTCTATTACTTTTTGGTTGCGGCTCTGCTGCTCCAAGTTAATTCGTGGTTAATAAAAAAAAGTTATTTTTGTCCATTTTTTTGTTGACTATATTTGATAATATGATAAAATACCCGAATGTTTGCCAGCAGGCAAACATAAACCGCCCGCAGGCGGAATATATAGCGGAGAACCGCACGTTTTCAGGTCCAGAAGGCCCAGCCCCGGAGTCAGCAGACCCAGTAACTAATATCCAATTTCGGTTACGTCTTAAAAGACGCTTTACATTTAACGCAAACGAAACGAGCTGCGCAACCGTCCAACGAAATTCGCAACCTTATAGCCTAATTTAACCATATTAACTATATTAACTAATGAACCACGAACCATGAACTATGAACTATGAACCATGAACTATGAACTATGAACCATTTACAAGCATCGAGAATCCAAGTTTAGTTCACTTTAGGCACTTTAGGCATTTTAGCTCACTTTACATTCCCTCCGCCCTCTACATCTGTAGAGAATCCTCTACAAATCAGCCCTTTTTATGCAAAACAAACCCAATCTTGTCCGCCGTAGGCGGATTGCAAATGAACGTAAACTCACTAATAACAATGGATTATGAAAATATAAGCGATTGGACACTTGGTGAAAACAAACCCAATTCAAACCCAATCAAACCCAATTCAAACCCAATTTCCGAAACGCCCAAAATGGACGTAAACTTATATGTTATAGAGGATTATGAAAATGAAACCGCCTTCCGGCCCCAAAAAAACAAACCCAATCAAACCCAATCTTGTCCGCCGTAGGCGGATTGCAAATGAGCTTAAAATCTCTTACCGGAAAATCCGTCCACAACCTTACTACCTGTCTTGCAGTTTAGAAATTGCAAGAACATTAGATTTAAGGTATAATAATGTATAAAGTCAAAACAAGCCTGAAACAGCGTAAAATTGTAAATCTGTTGAACAAAAGGTCCGTTTTGCATACCCTAATATGTTGAGTAAATAGTGATTTTTCGATAGAAACCACAGATGAACTTTATGGACAAACCAAGAGGATTTACATTAATTGAACTTTTAGTCGTCATTGCCATCATTGCTCTTTTGATGGGAATTCTCTTGCCATCCCTTCAAAAGGCCAGACAACAGGCCAAGATGATCTCTTGCGGCAGCAATATGCGTCAGTTGATCTTTGGCCTGGTGACCTATGCGGAGGACAACGATTCACGCTTGCCCCCCCACCCCTCTACGATTCAAGCTCCCGTGAATTACCATCGGCCCTTCGAGCTGAACTGGAATCGCAACAACGTAGGTCCCGTGGCAGATGTCGACAGCACGGATTACCACCACGCCGGCAGGTATTTGTATTCTTATCTGAAGGACGTTCGTGTTTTCAACTGCACCCTCTCAGCGATCAGAGACAACACGCCCTGGCCTCCGGCGAACTCCGGACAGCCCGCGCAGGGAACCTATGGCCAATTCTATTCGACCGGATCTTTTGCTCCTCTGCACTCAACCTACACGTTGTTGTGGAGCTATCAAGGGTATAATCACAAAACGTCTGGGAATGTGGATAAGGCACAGGGGCATTTCGAGGGTGCCAACCGGCTCGATTCCAGGACAAAACTGGTTGTGCAGGATGCACTTTTCTATCTCACAAACAACACTAATTTGCTCTGGCCAAGCCCACAGCAGACCTGGTGCTCATCTCACCCGTTCAGGAACGGTGCAAGAAGCCATCCGTACTGGGTTTTCAAGGATCCAGCTATGCAGAGACAGCCTAAGATTCGACTCAATGCAGGCTATCTTGATGGGCGTGTGGAGGCTTTCAGTGCATGGGACGCCAGGGGCGTGAAGAACTATGGCGCTCAGGCGTTTATTACGCCAAAGTACCGTTAGAAGAGACGTTATAATCCTGACATGGATTTTTCGGTAAACTTGATGATTTCGTTCATCATAAGGACCGACTGATACGGAAAACGGCCGACAGCAGTTTCCGCCGAAAGCATTACGAAGTCGGTACCGTCGATGATTGCATTAGCAACGTCAGTAACCTCGGCACGCGTCGGCTTGCTGTGCTCGGTCATATGTTCCAGCATCTGTGTGGCTGTAATTACGAACTTTCCCGCCGCATTAGACTTTTTTATTATACGCTTTTGGATTATGGGGACCTCATATATTGGAATGGCAATTCCCATATCCCCGCGAGCTATCATTATTCCATCGGCGGCTTCAATTATTCCATCTATGTTATCTATCGCTTGTCTATTCTCTATTTTTGCCACGAGCTGACATTTGGATAACCTCGGCTTTATCAGCGCAGCGGCCTGCCGAACATCATTTTCATCCCGTACAAACGATAAAGCGATGTAGTCGACTTTGTGTTTTATACCGAACTCGATGTCCCTTTTGTCTTTGGTGGTTATCCCTTCAAATCCAAGGTCCACATCAGGAATATTTACGCCCTTTCTTTCCTTAAGGATACCACCTTCGGCAACGACTGCTTTTATGCTATTGATGGAGGTACTCGTAACACGAAGTGAAAGATTTCCATCGTCAATATATATGAGTTGTCCCGGTTTTATCCTATTCAAATCGCCTTTGTAGTCAAATGGTATTGTTCGCGGCCCACATACCTCGGCGTCGTTGGTTAGCCACACTACTGTGTGGTTCTTTAAGAATCTGGTTTTGGCACCTTTGAATCGCCCGATTCTTATTCGGAAACCTTCCAGGTCCTGCATTATCCGAATGTGTCTTCTGTACTTTCTGTTTAGCCCACGGACAAGCCCTATAGATTCAAGATGTTGTTTACAGCTACCGTGTGAAAAATTCAGCCTGACTACATCCAGGCCGGCTGTAAACATTTTCCGCAGAACAGTGTAGTTGCTGCTGACAGGACCTAATGTGGCGATGATTTTTGTTTTGGGCATTCTATCAATTTCCGACTCGACTGAGCTCGCCGAAGTCTATCCGTATGAGATAGGCGCTACTTATCCAATGGGATTCCGCGCAGCACCAACCGGTCAAAACGATAAGGTGATTCCCCAGCCGCCCACGCCATACCGCGGAGTAACAGGATGCGGCAATATGGGTCATCAAATGTCCAGGTATAATGCCCAAGTATGCAGCTAAAAACACGCCCTTTGCCGCATTCGTAAGCGTAGAACATCGGTTCCGGCTTAGTCTGCTGGGAGTCTTCGCTGATTGTCTCATTGGAGCTCGCCAATACAGTGACCTTGCTGAGGTCCCCCTTCAAAGGCCAATAGGCCTCGTCCAGCAAATGAATTGTCTTGGGCAGACCTAAACAGATAGGGTGCTCCGGGGCAGCAATCTTCAAATCCATCGGACCGTGACGCCAGCGGGTATAATTATATTCCCACGCTAATCCTATTAGCTTTGCCGCCTGCTCTACGATATCCTTACCCTCCGGAATTATCACAGCCGGGTGCAGGATAACAAAACCTCCACCTCGCGACAAGAATTCTTCCAGGTCCTCGAGTTTCTGTTCGTCCCACTGGACGTAACAGAATGCGGCAATCAAATCGGCTGTTTTGAGCTGCTCCTTGCTCGGCCATCCGTTGGCCGTTGAGACTTGCACTTTCGGTGCACCGGCCAGAGTCCTTTTTTGTTTGGCCTTCGTGGCCGGACCATACAGGTTAACTTGTTGCTCTTGCCCTGCCTCTTTGCCTCCAAGCAAAACTGCCCATCGCTTCTGCCATAAGGGATAATCGTGCTCATTTGGGCCGTGGTCCTTCTTGAACGCAACAAGAACAACATTGAGCTCGCGAAGCTCCCGTCTTGCCGGCGGCTTTGGAGCCTTGGCAAGGACCGCTTCGACTTCGCTGCGGCTTCGCGGTTTTGGCGCCTCAGCCGCCCATAAACCTGATGCGATCTGTGAGCTAATAGCCGCTACAATCAATACATAGAAAACTGTTTTGCTTCTCATGATTTTTCCCTTTCACTTCACAACATCGATGGTAAAGGACAAGTACTGCTCAGCACGTGCATTGCCTTGTTGTCACTTACAAAACGATGATTACAAATCTCGCTATATTTTGCTACAATCAGACCAAATTGCAAGCCAAATATACGGGATAACCTACAACCGGCTCCCACCTTCACCTTGCCCACCTATGAAGAGCGAGAACAACTAAACAACTGAATATGATGACTGTTATGTTCGTTCCATATTGTGACACTGACGCTTTAATAATGTTCATTCTGCGTACATCAGATATTTCTTTCGGATTTTCAGAAACGATTTCAACTCCGCCTGCCAGTTTTTCCTGAGCTGTTCCAGCGATGAGCCGGTTATAATGGCCTGACGTATTGACGAAGTCCCGGATAAATGGTCGAAGTGTCCCGCCTTCCATTGGAAGGCATCCGGATACAACCTGAAAAGCTCATTAACAATCAGAATCCCACCATAATATGGTTCAAGCAAATCCCTGTCGGTTATGATGATTTTAACGCCGTGACATTTTTGGCCCTGGTATTTGGAGCTGGTTGGTGTGAAGCTGGCCGGCGCAAATCGCATACCCGGCAGATTCAACCGGTTAAGCCGCGTAGTGAGACTTTTTGAACTAATCCAGGGTGCGCCAAATTGTCTAAAAGGCATTTCGGTACCTCTGCCCTCCGAAACATTGATCCCCTCCAGGAGACACAGGCCAGGATAAACAGCGGCAGTCTGCAGGCCACTTATGTTAGGAGAAGGTTTTATGAACGCCAGATCCGTTTGGTCATACCACATTCTTCGGCGCCAATCCGTCATAGGTACAACGACAAGGTCGGCCCTGACACCATTTTTCAACCAACCTTGCTCATTGAACATAGTTGCCAGCTCTCCAATGGTCATGCCATGTCTTACAGGGACAGGATGCATTCCTACAAAGCTAACAAAGTTCGGTTCGAGAATATTGCCCTCGACTTTTAAGCCATTGATAGGATTTGGGCGATCCAAAACGACAAAGCGTTTGCCACATTCGGCTGCAGCCTCCATAGCCAGGGACATAGTGGAAATGTAAGTGTAGAAGCGAGCTCCGACATCCTGGATATCGAAGACAAGAACATCGATATTCTTCAGCATATCTTCGGTGGGCTTCTGTGTCTTTCCATACAGACTGTAAACAGGAAGATTGTAGCGTGTATTTGTCCTGTCCCCGATCGCCTCTCCTGCTTCCCGGGTACCATAGATACCATGTTCCGGGCTAAAAAGTGCCGTGACCTTCGCGCTATGAATATTGCGAAATATATCCAGTATGTATTGTTTGTTTCTATTGTAAGCGGTGTGGTTGGTTATGATTCCGATGCGCCTGGCGTCGAATAATCGCTTATACTCGGGGACATTGTCTAATCCGGTCTTAACTAAGTTTCCCGCCGGAGCTAACATTGCTAAAGTAATTGTAAGTGTCAGCCTTGCAAATTCCATCATTTGTCTCCTGCCGGTGGATGCCGGCATATACTCCGTTAATAAAGCGTCTCGAACCAACGGGTTTTATTATACTTGAAAAAAGCATGATATGGAAGCAAAGTTGATTATCCTGGATGAGCCCTGGCCCGGAAAAATATGAAACGACCGGCCTCTTAACCTGACAATGGTTGTTCCATATCGGGTTATAGGGACACCAATTCTTCATAAAAACCTCATCAACTATTGACGCTTATAGCCAAAACAGCCAAAATGGAGAGCGGTAAAATGGAATTTGGTCTTTTCTATGAAGATTTATATAAAGCTATTATTGACAGCACTATTCTGGGGAGGCACTTTTGTTGCAGGCAGGATTGTCTCCCAAAACGTGGGGCCTTTCTCAATCGCATTCCTAAGGTTTGCCATTGCTTCGATATTTCTCATACTGCTAACCTGGAAAATTGAAGGCAAGCTGCCCGCACTGAAGAAGTTTCAAATTGTACCTGTTATTCTGCTCGGAATGACGGGCATTTTCACGTACAACGTTATGTTCTTCAAAGGACTCAAAATAATCGAGGCGTCTCGAGCTTCACTTATAATTGCAACGTGTCCGGTATTCATCACAATCTTCTCGGCATTTTTCCTGAAAGAGAAGATCAATCCGGTAAAAGGGCTTGGAATTGCCGTCTCCGTATGCGGAGCAATAGTGGTCATCTCAAAAGGAAATATAAGCCAGATATCCGAGACAAGCCTGGGCTTAGGGGAACTTTACATTTTCTGTTGTGTCCTGAGCTGGGCAGCTTACTCCCTGATAGGCAAAGCCGTTATGAGAAACTTGTCTCCACTTGCTTCCGTGTCGTATTCGGCCATAGTTGGGGCCATCGCCTTGTCTATTCCTGCTTATTTTGAAGGACTGCTCCAAAATATAGGGGACCAATCCGTACTCGACTGGTCTTGTATTTCTTACCTTGGCATTTTCGGAACTGTAGTCGGATTTGTCTGGTATTATCAAGGCGTGGAACGTCTTGGCCCGACAAAAGCCGGTTTGTTCATAAATTTTGTTCCTATATTTGCTATTCTTTGCGCTTTCCTTATCCTCCAGGAACAAATCACCCCCTCACTTGTAGTCGGCACCGTGCTAGTCATCTCTGGTGTCTATCTAACGAACAGAACCTCCAAAGTTAGCGCGACACAATGTGCGCAAACAGGATAGTAGAGCATCTTTGGAGCATTCTTCTTTGACTTCCGGTTTTCTCTTTATTATTATCTTCTTAAACTTGAAACGTATATAACCGGGAATACCAATGAAATTGCCCAGACTTCAATTGTACACTAAGGTTTTGATAGGGTTGTTGTTGGGAGTGATTTTTGGTGTGCTCGCCAATCAGTGGGGATTTTCAGCCTTTGTCTTCAGCTATATCAAACCCATTGGTTCGGCTTTTATTAGATTAATTAGTATGGTTGTTGTACCTCTGGTCTTTGCTTCTCTATTAGTGGGAACAGCCAGTCTAAATGACATCCGGAAGCTCGGCCGGATTGGCGCCAAGACCGTAGCTTATTATCTGTGTACGACAATCATTGCAATTAGCATCGGCTTACTCCTGGCGAATACTCTCAGGCCCGGGGCGGGTCTTTCACAGGAAAAGCGAACACAGCTAACGGAAAGTGTCAGTGAAAAAGCAGGTGCACAAATTGAGACGGCCACGGAAAAACCAACAGTAACGGATATTCTCTTGAATATTATCCCAACAAATCCCGTTAAATCATTTGTGGAAGGCAAGATGCTGCAGATTATCTTCCTTGCTTTAATGGCCGGGATTTGCCTTAGTTTAATTCCATCCGAACGAAGCCAGCCCGTAATTAATTTCTTCGAGGGCATTAATGAGCTGATAATTCAAATGGTCCATATTATTATGAAGCTCGCTCCTTACGGTGTATTTGCCCTGATTTCAGCAGTTGTTGCCGATTTTGGATTAGGCATTTTATTTATTCTACTTAAGTACTCCCTGGTAGTGATTGTGGGGCTGATTCTTCACGTCACGATTGTTTACTCTTCGGCAATAAAGATTTTCAGTAAACAAAAAATCGGAACTTTTTTCAGAGGTATTCGTCCGGCCCAGTTGATTGCCTTTAGCTCTGCATCGAGCTCAGCCACTCTACCTGTCACTATGGAATGTACTGAAAAAAATTTAGGTGTCCCCGCGCAAATTGCCAGCTTTGCACTGCCGTTGGGAGCTACCATAAATATGGATGGCACTGCTCTTTACCAGGGAGTGTCCGCTGTTTTTATTGCCCAGTTTTATTATATGGATCTGACCGTAGCACAGCAGCTGACCATAGTTCTCACTGCTGTCCTGGCCTCCATTGGTACCGCCGGCACACCAATGGCAGGAGTAATTACTTTGGCAATCGTACTAAAAAGTGTTGGCGTGCCATTGGAGGGTATAGCCATCATCATGGGTGTGGAACGCATATTGGATATGTGCCGCAGCGTCGTAAACGTTACGGGTGATGCCTCCTGCGCCGTGGTTGTAGCTTCAAGCGAAAGTGAATTGTAAAAGTCATAACTTATTATAGTTTACTGATTTGAAAAGGAAATGAAAATGACTGTAAAGAAAACACTCGGCAGAATCCTGCCGGTTGCTGCTGTGTTTGTGTTGTGCCTGACAATATTCGCAGTACGATGTGAGGGATGTTTTTCGATAGTAGTTGGTAAGGAGGCCTCAGCCGACGGATATGTGATTATAGCTCACAACGAAGATGATTTCCCACCTCAAATTGTAAATCATCACAAAATCCCACGCCAAAAACACTCCCCCGGAGAAAAAGTAAATCTTTTAAACGGTGGCCGATTAGCTCAGGTCGAGCAAACCTGGGCTTACATTTGGTCGGAAATGCCTGGCATGCTTTTCTCAGACAGCTACATTAATGAATGGGGCGTCAGTGTCACATCGGATAACTGCCCTTCACGAGAGAACAAGCCCCAAATCACTGATGGCGGGATAGGCTATATGCTGCGGCGCCTGGTAGCTGAGCGAGCCAAGACTGCCCGCGAAGGTGTCTTATTGGCTGGAAAGCTCGTGGAACGCTTCGGCTATATAGACTCCGGCCGGACATACATCATTTGTGACCCTGACGAAGGATGGCTTTTCTGCGTCGTCAACGGCAAGCACTGGATGGCTCAACGGGTCAGCGAGAATGAAGTGGCAATGGTAGCCAATACCTACACTATACACCAGGTCGATCTTTCAGATAAGAAAAACTTCCTGGCCTCGAAAGATATTATCAAATATGCTGTTTCGAGAGGCTGGTATAATCCGAAAAAGGACGGGCCGTTCGACTTTGCTGCTGTTTATTCAAATCCTGATTCCGCTTCAAGTTTTTCCAACTTCGGGCGGCAGTGGAGCGGCCTCAGATATGTTTCTGCCGAACCGATTCCTCCCGGGCCGGAGCTGCCCTTTTCGGTCGTGCCACGACGCAAGGTAGGCGTATCTGAAATTATGCAGATTCTACGCCACGATTATAAAGGGACACAAACCCAATCCTTATCTTCGCTAACAAGCCCGCAGGAAAGTGGTTGCCCCATCTGTAGCGGCGCCACCCAGACCAGTTTTGTTGCTCAGTTGCGAAGGAATATGCCTCTGGATATCGGCATTGTTTACTGGACCTGCCTTGCCTCGCCTCGGACTTCGTTTTATATTCCTTTTCATTTCGGTATTTCTGAATTCCCCGCAGGATTTTCCTCAAAATCACAAAGACCATCGAAAATCTTCTATGATGAAAAGGTCGGTCGTCCTTTCCAGTCCGACCCACTCCAGGCTTTTTGGATGTCCTCCAATTTTTACAATAAGGTTTTTGGTGCTTCTGCTAATACAATCAGCCGGGTAAAAACTCTCGCTGAGGAAATCGAGAATAACGCTTTTACTCTACAGAAACCGCTTGAAAAAGCTGCTTGCCGGCTATACACAAAAGATAAAGAAGCAGCGATGCGAATGCTGGCCAACTATTCCAATGGAATCTACCTGTCCTCTGTAGAGGCGATGCATAGTGTGTTATCGGAAAAGTAACGTAGTAACTAAGCAGGTATTGTCGCCATTACAGACAATACTATGGAAGATTGTTATTCGTATGGCAGATAAGCTATGAACAAGAACAAAAAGATAATTCTGTGGATAGGTATTGTTGTATTGGCAGTATTGGTTATCGGTTGTCAACAACAAGCAAAAACTATGATGGATGCTGAACTCAGGAAAAAGGCCAATCAATTAGCTCAGAAATACATTATTGTTGATACTCACCAGGATGTACCCTATCGTCTCCTGAAAAAAATGGAGGATATTTCAAAGAGAACCGAAGGCGGAGAATTTGACTATCAAAGAGCGCTACAAGGAGGTCTTAATGCGGTATTTATGGCTGTTTATGTTCCTCCCGAATATGAAAAAGAAGGTGGAGCCAAAGCTTTAGCCGACAAAATAATTGATATGACAGAAGGTTTTGCTGAGACCTGGCCTGACAAGTTTGTTATGGCCAGGTCAGTCGAAGATGTCAAAGAACAGTACGATGATAGTAAAATATCTATTGCTATGGGAATGGAAAACGGCTCAGCTATTGAAGGCAATCCTGACAACCTAAAATACTTCTATGACCGCGGCATCCGTTATATCACCCTTGTACATTCGAAGAACAATCATATTTGTGATTCATCTTTTGACGAAGAACGGAAATGGAACGGCTTGAGTCCTTTTGGTATGGAAGTGGTTTCTCAAATGAATCGTTTGGGGATGCTCATAGATGTCTCACATGTTTCAGATAAAACATTCTACCAGATAATAGAGCTTTCAAAAGCGCCTGTGGTAGCCACACATTCATCTTGTCGCCGTTTTACACCCGGCTGGGAGCGTAATATGGACGACGAAATGATAAAACTATTAGCGGAAAAAGGAGGAGTAATTCAAATCAATTTCGGTTCTATGTTCGTTAATGAGCAAATCAACAGGGAATACGCAGACCGCAGAAAAAACATATTAGAATATATAGAAGCCCATAATTTGGAAGGTGACGAAAGGGAGAATTACTTCAAAGAATATACTCAAGAAAATCCACTTAGCGACGCTGACATCTCAGATGTTGTTGCAAATATTGACCACGTTGTAAAATTGGTTGGAATTGAACACGTCGGTCTGGGTTCCGACTTTGATGGTGTTGGAGGTAACCTCCCTGTTGGCTTAAAAGATGTTTCTTGCTATCCGAACCTGATATATGAGCTTTTGAAGAAGGATTATACTGAAGAGGAAATAAAGAATATTTGTTCCGACAACTTCCTCCGCGTCTGGTCGGATGCCGAAAGGACAGCTCGCGAACTACAGTCAAGTAAATAGCTTAAGAGCCTACCTTCGCTCACTCACACTTTCAAACCAGACAAATTCATTTCGAGTTTTTTATTCTCCCGGATAACCTCGTCCCAGGTGAGCTTGGTGTTTCTCATTGCGGCTTCCCGTCCCAGGATGGTCGTCAGGGTAGCGTTTACACTTGGTTCAACCGTCGGATTCTCATAGATACCGTTCGAGACACACTTATGGAAGGTATCAATATTCCGCTCTGCCCCGCGGGGATAGAGGTTTATCACTTCGCCTCCACGGTATCCGCCTCGATTGCCCAGTATCCGGACGCGTCCCGTATAGCCGGTTTCAAGATATCCATCCCGGCCCTGCGCAAAGCAATCGCAGCGAAACTCTGAGCGGTTCTTCAGATGCTCCCCTCGATGGTTGAGGATAAGACCATCTGCAAACTCAAAAGTGACCGAATAGACATCATGAGAATCCCCATGCGGCTCGCGTCGCGCAATGCGGGAGCTGCCCATGGCACTGACGGGCCTCTGACCGGCAATCCACAAGGCAACGTCAATCGCATGGATACCCGCATTCACAAGATAACTACCGCCCAATTCATTGTCATTGACCCATATCAGATGCTGGAGCCGACTTTCGATATTTGCCGTTTTTGGTGGGTCGCGAAAACTCTCATCATTATATTCCGAACTTAGCATTCCAACCCTGCCAATCATACCCTCTTGCACTCGCTTGACGCCCTCAATGTAAAATGGATCGATGCGGGTTTGGAAGTCCACAAGAAACACCATTTTGTTTGCAGTAGCTTTTTGAGCCATCCTGGCTATCTTTAAACAACCGGTTACATCACATCCCAGAGGCTTAGCGATATACACATGGCAGCCTGCCTCAACGGCTGCCTCCACATGCTCGCCAAAACAATAGGGTGGTGTCTCCAGAAACACTGCATCCACTTTACTGCTGATAAGTTTTTTGTAGCCTGACAGTCCGGAAAACCGACGTGCTTTGGGAACCTTAAGCTGTTCCCCGGCGGCCTCGGCCACGTGAGCAAAATAATCCGCCACAGCCGTAATTTGATACCCTCCATGCTCTTCTAACATTCCGGCAATCATTTTCCCACGATTACCCAGGCCTATACAACCGACCTCGATGCGAGAGTTGGTTCCTGTTCCTCTTACACTACCGGGTTTGACAATCGTAAAGGAAAGAGCAGCCGCGCCCGCACCCGACATAAAACTACGACGAGTCATACAATTAGTCCGTGTTATTTCCACCTTACTCATACTATGGTCCCTTTCATCGATTAGGATTCCTCGATTATTGTGCTTAACTACATAGCAAGCCCCCCTGACTACGCTCTATGCCACAATACCAAATATATAATGAAATTATAATGTTTTAGCCCGCATTTCCCAAGTAAACAGTGACAAACTAATTGAATTCTGATAGTATGAAGCTTATGGAGACCACTCAAGCCAGTTTAGACCATCTGACATGGGAGAACCCAATGGGTGAAGCACGCAAGGATGCTCTTAGGCTTAGAGCTTATCCAAATAACCCGCTCTATTGCGGCCAGCTGCAAAGCCCGATGCCTGCGTTGTCGGTGAAAAAATGTTCTCAACGTGGAGAAAACCACTTCTGGCGAGCCTTTTTGGCCTGCCGCCTTGGCCTCGAACTTTTCGCTCGGCCTCATAACGACCCGGTTATTCGGATAAGCTCTTAATTTTGACCGCAAGTTGAAGCTTGAATTTCATGGGACCAAGGTCACCAGTGACGCTGGGCTGCTGGCCTACCGTGAGCTTGATGAAGCACTCGGCCTGACCTCGGTGATCGATTCAGAACTTCGTGACAACCGAACGGGAAAGAACACTTGGCACAGCATTGCAGCATTGCTCAGGCAGTCGGATCTACAGCAGATTGGCTGGTTACGACGACACCAATGATGCAGAGCGTCTATGTGTTGATCCTGCGATGCGGCATATTGCAGGGGGCAGAGCAATAGAGCGCTCCGCCGCGTCAACCAGTGCAATGGGCAGATTTGAAACAGAAATACTGACTCAGTCCAAGAACCTGGAGCTATTGATGAACCTGGCAGGTGAATGGGTTGATCGAGTGCACCAGCGAAAATCACTCAAGCAGATTATCCTTGATATGGACAGTTCTGTCAGCCCGAACTATGGCAATCAGGAAGGCACTGCTTACAACGGTTATTTTCAATGTACCTGTTATCACCCATTGTTCTGTTTCAATCAGTATGGCGATTTGGAGCGAGCACTTCTTCGCAATGGAAATGTCCATAGTGCCGATGACTGGCGAAGTTTACTGGAGCCGATTGTTAATCGTTATCGAGGTTATGACATCCTCCGATTCTTTCGTGGCGATGCAGCCTTTGCTGACCCCAAGATGTATCGCTATCTCGAAGCAGAGGGATACTTCTATACGATACGACTGAAGGGTAACCAGATACTGCATAAGAAGATTGAACACATGTTGACTCGACCTGTAGGGCGCCCACCAAAGAAGCCTGTTGTTCTTTATCACAGTTTTCGGTATCAGGCGGCCAGTTGGGACATAGCTCGCAGAGTAGTCGCCAAGATCGAGTGGCATTTGGGAGAGCTTTTTCCAAGAGTCAACTTCATAGTCACGAATCTTCGGTGGAAATCCAGCAATGTTGTCAAATTCTATAACAAGCGAGGCACAGCGGAGCAGTGGATCAAGGAAGGTAAGGACTTGTAAATAAATTATCTTCCATTTTTGGCTGGCTGCGGCTTCGGCTGGCGGTGTCAGCAAAACTCGGACTACCAACCAGTAGGCCTGCATTTTGCTTCCTTGCCAGCCTTGTCCTCGCTCAGCCAAAAACGAAACCTAATTTCTTTACCAGTCCTAAGTACGCCTTGAACTGGACGCGGCTTTCCTGCCATGATTTCGTGGATAACCAGGTCCGTCTTCAGTTGTTTGCTCTTGCTTACAACATTGGTAATTTTCTCAGGCGGCTGGCATTGCCCAAGTCAGTGAAACAGTGGTCCCTGCGAACGCTCAGAGACAAGCTCATCAAGATAGGAGCCAAGGTGGTCAGCCATTCCCGTTACGTGATATTTCAGATGGCGGAAGTGGCTGTGCCGCAGACGCTCTTTCGGGAAATCCTTGACCGAATCCGGCAGTTGCGTTCTTTGACAATACCTGCGAGGCCGGGATGATGTGTGGAACTGCTGAAAATCGCGTTCTGGAATGGAGGGGAACAGCGGCGGTGTGCCAAAAAAGTAAGAAGAAGTTGCTTTTCGACGTATTTTCTCGACGTCGTTGGCGTTTTTTGTGAGAAAGCTCGCTGATTCCGCCAGAATATTGTAGATTCTGAGATGAAATTATGTTATTATGAGACTTGAAGCTTGCAGGAGAGTTTCTGTGAAGTGTAAATGGGAAATCCCGGTTTTAGATTACGTGAGCTTTGAAATTGGCTCTGGCAAAATAGTGGGCCTACTTGGGCCAAATGGTGCAGGCAAAACTATTTCTATGATAATATTGACAGGTTATCTGGCCTACGAAAGCGGCGAAGTTGAAATGGCGAAGTTGAAATTTTGTATAGGCGGCAATCTCTTAGATAGTAAATAAGCCTTATGGCTCATTTACCATTGAAAATATTTAACCGAGTTAAATGGATTTCGAAAGAGTATACCTGATAAAAGTGTTAGTCGGGTTGTGGAAAAAACAGGCCTTAAAAACATGTTTACTGTCAGCAATTTTCTGCACAGAGGAGATAGTTTTCGCCTGATTTCCAGCTTTGGTACTATTGTCAACGTAACGTTTTATTTATGAAGGAGGAAGTATGATGGGTAAGATCCAAAGTTTAACTATGCTTGTTCTTATGCTCTCGGTTGCCAACGCTTGGGGAGCAGGTTTCAGGGACGACTTCGACCGGCCCGATGGCGATGTAGGCAATGGTTGGGCAACTCAGGCTGACGGGACCATTGAGGTCAAGATTGTAGACAACGAGGTTTTCATCGAAGGAGAGCAGGCCATCGACTGGGTGCGGTCGGGTATCTCCCGAGACGTTGTAAATGAGACCAAAATCTCCTGCGACTTCAAGGCGGATGACAGCCTCAACTTCCACATCCGTGTCACCGACGCGGACACCAGCGCCTACCTCGAGATCTACACCTGGGGTGGCCCCCTCATCCATGCCAATTCCGAAGATGGCGGCTGGCCTGGCTGGACCGACATCGTTGGCTCAGATATAATAGCAGGGGAGTACAACACCGTGGTACTGGAGGTAGTAGGTACCGAATTTACCATCACCCTTAACGACACAGTGGTCGGTACTCTCACGAATGCCAGCTTCACCAACATCGGGAACGTGCTCATCGCCAGCGATGCAGCGGCCGGCACCACCGGGAGTCTTCACATCGATAATGTGCAGATAGGGATTGTAAATGCTGAAATAGCCAAGGAACCGAGTCCGGAGGATGGAGCCATGCATCCGGATACGTGGGTGACCATCTCCTGGAAGCCGGGAAATTTGGCCGTCTCGCATGATGTGTACTTCGGCGATAATTTTAACGACGTAAACGACGGCATCGGTGAGACATTCAGAGGCAATCAAGCCGCGGCGAATTATATTGTTGGTTTTCCCGGTTTTGCTTTTCCGGACGGCCTTGTTCCGGGCACGACTTACTACTGGCGAATCGACGAGGTCAATGATCTGGATCCAAATAGTCCATGGAGGGGTGATGTCTGGAGCTTTAAGGTTCCCCCCAAAACTGCATACTTTCCCAACCCGGCTGATGCTGCCGAGCAGGTAAACCCGGATGTGAGACTTAGGTGGACGGCAGGTTTCGGTTCGAAATTACACACCGTATATTTTGGCGACAATTTTGACGATGTGAACAATGCCGCTGGAGGTCTTCCTCAAGGAAATACGACCTATACTCCAGGCCCACTTAAATTGGCCAATACTTACTACTGGCGTGTCGATGAGTTTGATGCCATCGCCACGTATAAAGGCGACGTTTGGAGCTTTACTACCCAGGGCGCCGTCGGGAACCCTGACCCGTCTAATGGCGCTGTGGATGTAAAGCAGACACAGATTATTACCTTCTCGCCGAGTGTCTTTGCTGCTTCGCACCAGTTATACTTCGGCACTGATAAAGATGCCGTGAAAAATGCCGATACAAGTTCGCCGGAGTATAAAGGCACCAGGGACCTTGGTGCTGAGAGCTATGACCCGGGAAAACTCGAGCTGGATGCCACCTACTATTGGCGTATTGATGAGGTCAATGACGCCAATCCCGACAGTCCGTGGACAGGCATCCTCTGGAGCTTCACAACAGCCGGCTTCCTTGTCGTGGATGATTTCGAGGACTACGATTCCGGGGACAACCAGATATGGTACACCTGGAAAGACGGGCTTGGCTATGGTACGCCGGGTACTGACCCCTACGCTCCCGGCAACGGGACCGGCTCGGCCGTTGGCGATGAAAACACTGGTTCTTTTACCGAGGAAACTATCGTTCACGGAGGCAACCAATCGATGCCATTCTGGTACGACAACAGCATCCTCATGTATTCAGAGGTGGATAATACTCTGACTTATCCGCGTGACTGGACCGAGGAGGGTGTAGGAGTACTGTCAATCTGGTTCAGAGGCAATTCGGATAATGCTGCTGAGCCGATGTATGTTGCTCTCAATGGCAGTGCAGTAGTCACTCACGATAATCCCAATGCAGCACAGATAAATACCTGGACCCAATGGAATATCGACCTACAGGCATTTGCAGACCAGGGCGTGAACCTGGCCAATGTCAATACTATTGCTATTGGTTTTGGCGACAAGAACAATCCATTAGCCGGCGGTTCGGGTATGATGTACTTTGATGATATTCGGCTGTATGCTCCGTCACAGTAAGCCGAGATTTAAATGGCCCCCATTGCTTCTGCCGTAAGGCGTCCTGTGGACTTCGAATTGCGAAGCAAGATATAGGGACACGGTTGACCCCGTTAGATAAAGTCGTATTTTTCATATCTAACGGGGTTAACGTAGTAGATTTGTTCAATTCGGGGCCTATACTGAATGATTCGGTATAGGCCCCTTTGCATATTCGTATTAAAAATATGGGTAATCATGTTTTAGACTCTTTTCTTTAAGATTGCACTTTCATTTTCCTTGAAGTGTCAATTCCTGCTTTCCACAATTCTCTGCAAAAGCATTTAGCACGAATTTTACCAGAAGGATTTCGTTTAACTCAAGCACCATAGCCTATATCGTAGAATTAATTCCTCGGACAGGATTTTTAGGTATAGTACTGTCGGCTGCTTGTTTTGCAATTGCTCATATCACAGTTTTGGGGGAAATAATATCGGTCCTTACATTTGTTTCGGGTCTGATTTTTGGCTGGCTGGTTATCCGGACCAAGTCGATATTAGCGCCTATTTTATCCCACGGACTGGCTAATGCTTGCTATCTTGTGATGGCACCTGTGTTTACGTAAGCGCACGATTTTGGTGATGATTTCTGTGACCCAGCAACGGCTACATAGTCCTATAAATTTGCTTGTTTTGTTGTCATGAGCAACATTTTGGGCATGTCTTCTGATGTAAATTTTTATTTTTTCCCCTTGACGCACACTCCAGATTTCTGTGAAAATAGAAAATATGGAAGGAATGGAGAATTAAAAAGGATTGAAGAACGAAGAATGGAGTCTATCTTAAATGCGGGGGGGCAACAAGCCGATAGATTCTTCAGTGAAGTAGGTCTGTTTATATAAAGAAAGGTGGCCAAATGTATAAACACAAGGCCTTATTTATTATTAAGTTAGCGCTGGTCTTGATTCTGGGTTATATAGTCATCACCACCGTGCTGATGCCGCAGCACAGGGGTGAAATTTTCGTGCCAGACTCGGCAGTTAGTACCGAAAATATAACCACAGTCGAACCGACAAGCTTCCCGAACACTCCGGTTGAAGACTATTCAGCCATTGTCGATCACGATATATTTGGCAACTCCGCCTCATCATTAAAGACAAACACATCTTTGCAGGGTAATAATGGTGTTGGCCTGGCGTTATCAGCCGAGGAAGAACTCGGCATAGTATTGCTTGGTACTGTGGCCGGCAGTCCGGAGATTTCCCGGGCAATTATAAAAGATATTAAGACCAATAAACTCAGTCTATACAAGACCGGCGATACCGTTGCAACTGCCCATATCGAGAGTATCGAGAAGGATGTGGTAGTGTTGCTTCATCAGGGTCAGAGAAAAATATTAGATCTGGGTACCAGAGAATCCAAACAGCAGGACGCTGACAACAATCAGGCAGCTTTATCAAAAAATGTCACCCAAGCAGCCGAGACTAATCCACCAGCTCAGTCTTATACTTCTGCCGGAGCTAAGCTCAGGAATATAGAGATATTATTAACGAATGCGGTTATCGAACCTTATGCCATCGACGGCCAAGTAGAAGGACTTAAAATAACAGGTTTAGAGAACATAAAGGGAGCAGAAGACCTTGGCTTGAAAAACGGCGACATCATACGCGCAGTTAATGGACAACGATTGACCAGCAAGCAGAAGGCTTTCCAAATTTTCAAGAAGGCAAGGTCACAGGCGGCTGCGAATATCGAGCTATTGCGGGGTAATGAAAACAAGACGTTATCATTCTCGTTAAGGTAGATTGCAGAAAACTCAGAAGCTATTAGTTAGTAGGTAAAACAGATGGAGTTAAAGAGCTCAAAGACAGATAGGCGAAAGCAGCACATCCTGCTGGATGGTTTCTTTTACCTTATGTGCATATTATGCTTAGGTTTTGTAGGCTGTCAGTCTGAATCAGAAGTCGTAAGTGTTACACCCGGGCAAGAGAATGGGACGCAGCTAACTGAAAGCCCTGGCGCCAAAGGCCTTACTGCAGAAAAGATCGAGCACCTAAATGGAATAGATGGAAATTGGGCCGAGAGAAGCGAACCTACGGCCTTAACAACCTTTCCTCAGCCTGGAATGGCCGAGAATAACCGTAAGGCTTTAAGATATGAATCAAAGGTTACTGCAGCCCAAGAGGGAACAATCCCTGCGCCCGCAACAACGCGGATTCATTCTCTTGGCGGAATTTCAACCCCAAGTGACAGCACAATCCCAATTGCCGAGCAATCATACTCCGAGACACCTGTAAAGCTGCCTGTACTTGATGAGCCAGGTAAGGCTGACGAGCTTATATATGTAAACTTTGACCAGGTTGATATTCGAGTAATGCTCAAGACTATTGGCGATATAACCGGTATTAATTTTATCGTAGATGATAGTATACGCGGCACTGTCACGATGATGTCACCTACAAAAATACGTCTTGGTGAAATCTATGAGGTTTTGGAGTCTATTCTGGATGTTCAGGGGTACGCTGCTGTGCCGGGTGGTGCCGGAGACCTTGTAAAAATAGTCCCAAGAGCAGAAGCTGTAAAACGAAACTTACAGGTTCGCATTGGCAGTAACCCTTCGGAAATTCCTAAGAATGATTCTCTTGTCACCCAGATTATTCCGTTGAGGTACGCTGATGTTACAGAAGTAAGTCAAATTGTCAAGCCTCTCTTAACCACAGGCTTACACATGGCAACCTATCCCCGAACAAATTCGATTATGGTTACGGATACATCTTCAAATATACATCATATTGCCAAAATCATTCATAACCTTGATGTGCCGGGTTCGCAAGAGCAGGTTACCCTAATCGGGTTGAGTTATGCTTCTGCAGAGGTACTCAGCGAGCAAATAACCCGCATAATGGACAAAAGCAAGGTCGTTTCTTCACAACCCGGGCGTAGTCGCACCACGCCGGAGATTGAAACGGGCATAAAAATTCTGCCAGATGTAAGAACAAATTCTCTTATTGTTGTAGCGAACGCTCAGGACACTGATACGATCGAGAGATTAGCAAAGCAGCTTGATACTGAGCGGCCTCGCGGGACAAACAATGTTCATGTGGTCTACCTCAGAAATGCACAGGCGGTGGATACTGCTCAATCACTTACAGGGGCCCTTGCAAACATGCGAATTGCCGGTGCAATTGAAGGTACCCAGAACGTTCAGGTTACTGCCGATGAAGGTACAAACGCATTGATCATTACCGCTTCAGCGCAGGACTTTGAGGTTATTGCCGAGATTATACAAAAGCTGGATATAGTGCGCGAGCAGGTTTTAGTTGAGATGCTCATTATGGAGGTGAGTGAAGACAGCTTACTGGAAATAGGCATTGACTGGGCTACACTCGATGAGGCTGTGGCAGATAGTGTTCGATATTTTGGGGTAACAAATTTCGGCCCACGAGTGGATTTTGCCAGTGGAGATCTCGAGGGGCTGGCCGTTGGTATGTGGAAAGGAGCTGGAACAGACGTGAGTATCGGAGCAATTTTGCACGCCTTGCAGAAACAGAGCAATGTCAATATCCTTTCGACACCACATATCACAACCTCCAACCACAATAAAGCGAAGATAATTGTAGGGGAAAACAGGGCGTTCACTACGCAATCGCGAATTACAGAGACTACAGATTTTATTACTCCCACAGTGATAAAAACGTTCGAATATAAAGACGTTGGAATTAGCTTGGAGATAACCCCCCACATCAGCCAGGGCGGCTTCGTCAGACTCGAAATCAACAGCGAGTTTACAAAACTTATTGAGGATGTCACCGCCCCTTCTACAGATACGCCCACAACAGCCAAAAGACAGGCGGAGACTATTGTTTCTATGAATAGCGGTTCAACAGTCGTAATCGGCGGTCTTATTCGAGATGACAAAACTACTATCGAGAAGAAAATTCCCCTGGTGGGCGATCTTCCTTTGGTTGGTGGTTTGTTTAGATACCAGAAAGACCAGCTTCAAAAAACGAATCTGCTTATATTTATAACACCTCATATCTTGAGCAGTCAGGAAGATTTGGAGCAGATAACCGAGAAAAAGAGACAAGAGATGGCACCTGTACTGGAAGAGCTCGAGAAAAAGAATCCCGAGCATTAACAGTTGGGCGATTAATTATTAGCCGCGAGGAGGCCAATTGGTGGATACAGAATTGGACGCACAAATTGAAAAAAAGTATTTGTATTTGAAGACTATATTGCCGGAGCAGTTGAGTCCACAGCTTGTAAGAAAGCTGCCGCTTGAGTTTCTTAAGAAGCAATGTGCTATTCCGATCATGCTGGAAAATGGCGAGGTTGCAATTGCATTGTCAGATCCGCTCAATGTGGAAACATATGATGCTATTATGACCGTCCTGGGCCGACTGTGCAGCCGGGTTATCTGCCCCGCCTCTGAAATAGAACAAGCTATAAGTCGCTGCTACTATCAGAGCTCAAGTCTCAGCAGTGATAATGAAAATCCCGATGTTCAGGACTCACCGGACAATCATAATGAAGTTGATAGAGCCGGCGGCGGGACCCAGGCCGAAGACCTGCTCAATATTGCCAACAAGGCACCTGTCATAAAATTAGTCAACAAAATCTTCTTCCAGGCGGTACACAGCCGGGCCAGCGATATTCACATTGAACCATACGAAGATGAAGCTCGGATACGCTTTCGGGTTGACGGCGTGCTGCATGATATATTTACTTTGCCGAAAGACCAGATTGCGGCTCTCGTGTCACGATTAAAAATTATGGCAAATCTTAATATCGCCGAGCGAAGGTTGCCGCAGGATGGCCAGAGCCGGATTAAGATAAGCCAGAACTTGATGGATATTCGAGTTTCGGTCATCCCGACATCGGGTGGCGAACGGGTAGTGCTGAGGCTGCTGGACAAGGGCAGCGGTGAATTGGGTTTGAATGAGATAGGCTTCTGCCCGGAGGTGCTTAATCACTTCAGAAATCTGATTAAATTAGCACACGGTATAATTTTGCTCACGGGACCTACGGGCAGCGGCAAGACAACCACACTCTATGCAGCCATGAGCGAACTTAACTGTGAAGAAAGAAATATCCTTACAGTTGAAGACCCGATTGAGTATCAACTGCCCGGTGTTGGGCAGATGCAGATAAAGACGAAGATAAATCTTACATTTGCCAACTGTCTGCGCCATATTCTCAGACAGGACCCCGATGTAATTATGATAGGAGAGATTCGGGATGTTGAAACCGCTGAGATTGCAATCCAGGCCTCCCTTACAGGTCATCTGGTTTTGAGCACTCTGCACACAAATGATTCGGCCTCAGCCGTAAACCGGCTTATTGATATGGGCATTGAACCTTACATGATTTCATCATCGGTCGTTGCAGTCATGGCACAGCGGCTGTTGCGAGTTACCTGTCCGGAGTGCAAAAGACCGTATACCCCGGACGAGCAAGTGATTTCATTATGGCCAGAAAATGAAAAAACCTCCGCAATCAGGGGGCAGCTCTATAAAGGACTTGGCTGCGAGAATTGTCTTGATACGGGATACCTGGGAAGAACAGGAATCTTTGAGCTGTTAGTTATTGACGACGACATCAAAGAGTTCATAAGTAAACGGTGCGGTTCACATATTATAAAAGAAGCTGCCATTGAAAAAGGCATGAGCACCTTGCGAGAGGATGGATTACGCAAGGCCTTGGCCGGTGAAACTACTCTCGAAGAGGTTTGCAGGGTCACGCAGGATTATGTGCAAACAAAAACAGGAGTGACTGAACGTGTCGGTAGTTGAATACAATTTGTTAAGTAACAAAAAGTCAGTCCCGATGTATCAAGCAGCCGGCAGTGGTGAACACGCTGATACACAGCAAAAAAGGTACGAAAGGGACATTTTCAGAAGAATCCGTACGAAGGATGTCTGCAGGGTCGCACGTCAGCTGGCAACGCTGCTGCGCGCCGGTATGCCCCTTGTACCAGCTCTGTCAGCATTAGTCGAACAGTTGCGAGGGATTCGAGCCAAGGACAATCCTCTTGCAGAGATTATTGAACAAGTTGCTAACGATGTTAATTCGGGAAACACACTGGCTGATGCACTCAGCAAACATCCCAATGTTTTTTCAAACCTGTTCGTCAACATGGTAGCAGCAGGGGAAACGAGTGGGACCCTGGAAGAGGTTCTCTTACGCCTGGCGGAAATATTGGAAAAACGCGTGCATCTTGCGGCTAAGGTCAAGTCCGCTATTGCTTATCCGTTAATGATGATTGTCGTCGCGGTGGGAGTGGTCGTATTTCTTATGTCCGTTGTGGTGCCCGGTATAACAGCGATATTTGTTGAAATGAACAGGCCTCTTCCCTGGCCTACGAGATTTCTTATCTCAACAAGCGCTTTTATAAAGACATATTTGGTGTTAATTGCCATCTTGGTTTGCGCAGCCTTCTTTGGAATCGTAGCCGGCTATACAACTAAAAATGGCAGATTGTTTGCGGATCGCACTAAATTAAAGCTGCCTCTTTTTGGTAAACTTTTTCTCAAATTGGAAATAGCCCGTTTGACGAGGACACTGGGAATACTTCTGGTCAGTGGTATCCCGATACTCAGCGCCCTGGAAATCGCAAAACAGGTAATTCAAAATAGCTTTATTGCAGGTGCCTTAGACTCCGTAAAGGATTTGGTCAGCAAGGGAGATAATATTGCGAATGCAATAAGAAGAACCGGATTATTTCCCCCTATTGTTTTTCACATCATTGCTACAGGTCAAATTAGCGGGGACATAGAAGGCGGCCTTATAAACATTGCCGATATGTATGACGGCGAGGTGGAGCTTACAACGAAAACGCTGACCTCGCTGCTTGAGCCTGTGATACTTCTCTTTATGGGGGCAGTTGTGGCGTTTATCGTAATGGCCGTTTTACTGCCAATATTTGACATAAATCAGGCTTTATAATGGAGTACGGATAATATGAGACGAAAGGTACGACAATTAAGTAAATCGGGCTTTACTCCGTTAAAAGTAAGACGTTGTTTTCTAACGGGGTTTACCTTGATTGAGCTTATGATTGTAATCGTGATTTTGGGGCTTTTGGCAACTGTAATTATGCCGAGAATATTAAATAGACCCGAGCAGGCTCGGAGGATGAAGGCCAAAATTGATATACGCAATATCGAATCGGCATTGGCCTTATTTAAGACCGACACGGGGCGGTTTCCCACTACGTCTGAAGGTCTTGAATCTCTGGTCTCAGACCCGGGTATAAAAGGTTATAACAGTGACAGCTATCTTGATAAGGTACCCTTCGATCCCTGGGGCAACAAATATCTCTACATCTTTCCGGGAGTGCACAGCAGAGACTATGACCTGAAATCTTATGGCAAAGATGGTGAAGAAGGCGGGACGGGAGACAATGCCGATATTGAGAGTTGGAATCTTGATGAGTAAGAGCAATATGGCCTACAGAAATAGACGCACAGCAATGGAGCAGACACAGGCAAGAGCATTTACCTTCGTAGAGGTTATTGTGGCTCTTGCGATCGTCTCAATTTCTCTGCTGGCGTTACTCAGGCTGCACATTATAAGTATCGGCATGGCCGACACCGCGGAGATAACCTCTCAGGCGGTTTTTTTGGCGAATGAGAAAATCGCAGAGACGCTGGGCGCCGGCTTCCCAAAAGAAGGAACTAATTCCGGAACTGTGGAAAAAAATGCTTTGTGCCTGGACTGGAAAACTGAGGTTACAGACATAAGGCTGTCCCAATTGGAGAAGGCGGGTATTGCCGGATTGCGAAATATTTCTGTCGTTGTCAACTGGAAACAAGGTCTTGGCAACAAACACCTGCAAATGTCAACCTACGTTGCGGACAGGGAGTTGAAATGAGCAGTAGCTCCGGTAAAGGCGGTTTTACACTGGTCGAGATTCTCGTGGCTATGGCGATAATAGTTACTATCGTCTCCATGGTATATGGCAGCTATTTCGCGACATCAAAATCGACTCAGGCATACAAATCCAAGATAAACCTTTCTCAAGAGGGACGGAAAGTGCTTGAGCAGATGACTCGACAAATACGTTGTTCGTATGCTAACAAAACTAAAAAGAACACATACCAAACATCAATTCCTCAACAAGGAAAAGCAGACCCTGTAGGTGAAATCAACTATTTCAACGGTAACTCGGATGAACCCAACGGGGAAATCCTGCATTTGGTAACTACAAATGGGCTTTTCGTGGGACAGGGCCCGCTGGATGGACTATTCGAAGTCACTTACAAATTTGATAAAAACAAAGGCCTACTTTTTTCAAGCCAGAGAAGATTCACCTCAACAACAAAAAGTGCGGCGCAGAAAAATAAATGGCAGCCGATTGCAGAAGACATAGAATCTCTCAATTTGGCATTCTTTGACGGACAGCAATGGCAGAACAAGTGGGATTTTAAGGACAAGCGGGAACTGCCGAGCGCAGTAAAAATCAATATTACCTGGGAAGATGAAAACCATCGCCAATATCAGTATGGTACTATAGCATATATATGTTGCCGGAAAATTCAGGGTAAAGAAACTCGACCCGGTGCATTAGTGTCGGTTAACAAGTAATGGAACCAAAGCGAGCAAAATCAGAGAGCCCCCGAACGCAAAATGGTGCTTTTGGGAATCAGCAACGAAGCGGATTCGTCGTTGTTGTTGTCCTGTGTATGGTTATGATGTTAAGCGTCCTGCTGCTTGGTTTCAACTACAAATCTCGCACTAACCTGAGTGTGGTTGACGGCCTCCGAAAATCCCAGCAGGCACTCAATTGTGCAAGAGCAGGGCTCAATATTGCAATCGCTATTATCAGGGATACAAACGATATTCATACAAACAAGACCTTACTTGAACTGATTTCAGGTGAAAAGACCTTCGCTGTTGGTGACGGAGAGTGCTCGGTAACTATCACCGAAGAAAACAGCAGATTAAATGTCAACCTCCTCAAGGATAAAGACGGCAAACTGGACCGAACCAGAACAGAACAACTACTTCGGCTTATTGACCTGCTGAACAAGGAGCAAACCGATCATTCTCGTATCGGCTACAGCCTGGTGCCCTCAATTATCGACTGGACTGACAGTGATGATCAGGTTACGAACTTGCCTTTTATACAGCAAGAAAATATGGGAGCAGAGTCAAGCTACTATAATAAGCTGCAAGTCCCTTACAGTTGTAAAAATTCCCTGCTCGATACGACTGAAGAACTTCTGCTGGTAAAAGGAATAACGCAGGAGGTTTTCAACCGCATATGTGATTACGTGACGGTTTACGGCGATGGAAAAGTAAACATCAATTCCGCTTCGAGGCAGGTAATTGAGTGTTTGTCGGAAAAAACGGACGTTGTTTTGGCACAGATGATTATTGACCGGCGAGAATTTAAGCCCTTTGACAGTATCACGGAACTGCGGGACGTCCCCGGCATGACGGATGATATCTATAACATCATTAAAAAGACAGCTACCGTTGGGTCCACAGAGCAATACTATCAGGTCATATCACAGGGAAATGTTGACCATATTAGCCGTACAACAGTTGCAATACTTGAAAGAAATATGGAAACTAAAAACGTTGAGGTGGTTTTATACAAAGAACCTTAAAGATGGATAGTTTCAGTAATTGTATAAAAAGAAAACAGAGAAAAGATAATGGTTAAGCGGTGTATTGGTATTGATATTGGGTCTTCCTGCTTGCGTGCGGTGCAGGTTTCACGCACAGGTGAGCACTTCAATATTGAAAAAGTCTTTAGCATACAAACACGACGAGACTCAGACTCACCGCCGGAGATACTCAGGTCACTTACGAACAAATATGGGTTTGACCGGCGCGCGGATGTGGCTATTTCGATGCCGAATGATGCCGTTTTTTATCGAAATTTGGAAACCGATGTTACCGGCCTGGAACAAATCTGTGGACTCAGTAAGCGGGACCCGAAACGCGAAAAGGAGCATCTGCAAATCCAGTCTGTATTAGAGCACAATTTTCCAATAGAACCGGATGAAATTGTTGCTCAGGTATGCTCGTACCGTCAGCCGTCAGGTGATAAATATTCTGTTCTTGTGGCAGCGGTTAAGAGAGCATCGCTGCACGAAAGAATGAACATCTTAGCCGAGGCGAAGATGCATCCTAATCTGGTAGAGGCGGCTATTTTTGCGGTTCACTCTGCCATTGCGGTCAATCATCCCGAAATTATAACCGGCCAAGCCATCATTGCATATATAGATGAATCTTACCTTACTTTAGCAGTGACCGAAAACAACAGTATTTTAATCGTTAGAAATATTCCGATTGTCTCCTGCTCCGACAACAATGTTGATTCAGCTCAAGAGCAGATTGCAGATGTGTTATCACGGGAAATAGAAATTACCTGGCAGAAGGTATTTGGTGGGGCAATTCAGGAAGACACCAAAATTTACCTGGTAAGCAGAGGCAATATTTCTAATGACCTTGAAGCGACCATCGAAGAAAGCCTGCCTTGCCAAACAACCGTCGTTGACTCTTATAAAAAGGTAGAATGTTCCGCTCAGGGCGATGGCGATACTGAAATAAGTCTTGCTATGGGTCTTGCTTTGAGGGTGTTGGCACCTGACAGAACAGCAGGTATTAACTTTCGCGCGGCCGATACTGCTAATGTAAAACCTACGTTAGACCGGAAAAAGGAGTTCATAACTTGTGCGATACTTCTAACTGCAATTGCCGTTGTCTCATTGCTTGGGTTCTTTGTGCGATTGTCATATCTGGAAAGAAAGTATGCGCATATTAAGAATGAAATCACACAAGTTTTTAAAGCTGCTTTGCCGGAAGAAAATAATATTGTAAGCCCACTTTCGCAATTAGAGCAAGAGCTGCAATCTTTGCGAAAGGATTATCGGCTTTTCGCTCCTTTCTCTCCAACCGACTCAAGGCCGCTTGATGTTTTGCGCAGTATAACTTTGAACACGCCTTCGCAGGGAAATGTGAAAATTGATGACCTGTTGATAACCACTGAATCTGTTCGATTAAACGGAACCTGCGATTCATTTGAATCAGTATACCAATGGCAGCGCCTTTTACAGAAAATTCCTGGGTTTGCACTTGTCGACGTGCAGGATGTGCAAAAAGAGCCCAAAAGCGGATCTGTGCACTTCACTATCGTAGTGTCCTCAGTAATACCGGAGCAAAAATGATACACCTAACACATAGAGAAAAATTACTCGTTGTCGCAGTAGTGGTTCTTATATCAGCTTGGCTGCTATTTGCGTTTGCGGTCAAGCCTGCTATTGAAAGGACAGAGACACTCACTCGTGTCATATCGGAAAAACAAGATGAACTTCAAAAACTCCGCGACAGAAGCAATGAATATATTTTTCTTCGCGACAGCCTAAGCAATTTACATACGAAAGTAGCTTCACAAGAGAAAGAATTTGAGCTGCTGCCTTTCTTGGAATCACTAATCCAAGAATGTGGCCTTGTGAAAAAGGTTGCGACAATGAAGCAGCATGTATCGCAGCTTGAACCGAGATACTATGAGACAATCGTTGAAATAAGGCTGGAGAGTCTGACATTGAGGCAGCTTGTTGATTTCTTCTGGAAGGTAGAATCATCAGAGGTCCTGGCAAGAATCAAAAGCCTTTACATCAAAAAGAATCTGACAAACGCAGACTTGCTCGATTCAGTGGTTGAAATACATAATGTCAAGTCAGCTCAGAGCTAAATTGCCTGCCCGCAATTTCGTAGCCTCAAACTAACCTGCCGCCAGTTGTTCTTCGTTGAGATCTGCTGTAAAATCTATTTCACCTGCTGCAGTTCTTGATTTCAGGGTGATTTTCTGTGTCTTTTCCTCATGTCGCTGACTTTTGTTTGTGATTATGTAATTGCCTCCATTACAGATTTAATTATACTATAGCTTCCATATTATATACTGGCCCGAATTTGCTGGAGTATTATAGTTATTGTAAAAACCGCCTTATTCAGCCACGGATATAATTTTCAGTAGGGACACTGGTTGAGTTGCCTGGAAACAAAAACAAGATAATGCCACCCAGAATGCAGAAAAAGACATATAAATAGTCCCTCACTCCGACTTATTTGTTGCATTCGCTAAGGATACCTGCTCTATGCATCTTCACGTTAAAGTGACCCAAAAATGACCCATAGCCTTTATTTGAAGGCAATTTACGATTGTCAGAGTAAGCGTTATGTCTTTGTCAGATAAATACTTAGCAAAAGTGTGGCCAGCAGTGACTAAGCCTGTCACCTTAGGTCTTGTGGTTCGCAAGTTCCCGCTTTTAGAAGGACTATACAATGATAATTGTGCTAATTGGTGTGTTTACATGAAGGTTCCTGCCATCACGCAGTAGCAGGTATTAGCCAGGCCATGAAATAAAATTGGTGCCAACAGCGACCTGGTTCGGATAAACAGCCAACCACAAATCAGACCTGGCAGAAATGTCAGGGCCAATATTACACTGCCCTGAATTATGATATGAGCAACTGCAAAACAAGCAGCCGACAGCACTATGCTTAGCCACTTCCATAGGCGGTATTGACCATCCTTGCTTGGGTTTGCCAGCATCAGGATATTTCTCTGTACATAACCTCTGAAAAACACTTCTTCAGCTACGGCCACATACATAAACTGATAAAATAACCAACTAATCCAGCCTTGTTCCTTCGGCTGCACAGGCTGCAGAGGTAATCCTAATCCGAAGGACTTTAGCAGCCACAAACCAGCAAACAAAACTGAAAAAACCACAACACAGGTCCGGCAAACTACCAAAACTGTAGGGCCGATTTGCCTGACGTTGAGACCAATCTTAGGAAATTCAGCTCTTCTAATTGCTGTTGGGATAAGTGAAGCGGCTATTAAAATAGCAGGACTCACAAACCACGCTGCTCTGGAGATGGAGCTTGTAGCCAAGAGCCTAACTGCTAAGATTGCAGCAATCGTTACCAATGAGGTTTCCGTAAGCAGAGAAATATTGTATCGCTTTAATCCCTTAGTGAAAAGCGGAACCGATTCGACCGTCGGAGGTGAATTGACGATACTGAGCTGGCCGGATTGATAGCCCATTTTTAACATTTCCCTGCTGTCATGTTACGTGCTTTGCGATATCGTGCGTCCCGCATTTTTAGTATTGTCATTACCACAGCCAACACAATATATGGAAGCATATACTCAACAATATTACCTTCACCGCTGGCAGAAACCGAACAGCCACCGCCGCCTCCACCGCCGCTGACAATAGTAGCAGTGCCGCCTCCTTCGAGCAGGAAAAATGCCGTAAAGTGTGTGGTCTTGAACGAAAGAGCATGTAAAGACGAAGATATTGGAATATCCTGGATATCTGTTATCCCCTGCTGACTAAGCGCTCCTGTCAGCGAGTTAAACCAGTATGGAGTCGCTGAACTATCTGAACCAGAGAAGGTGTACGGTATCGTGATTGTAACCGGCTGGCTGAACTGGATTCCACTGGGACCAAAATCGTAACCGCCCAAACACGGTGCGGCAAATGCCGGTAGGTTCGCAATTTTTGTAACTGTAATAGCTACATCATACAAACATCCTCCCACAGGCACTACGATGGAGACATCGTCGACGGTGGTTATGGCTTGGGGGTCGGTTCCCACTGTTGTGCTGCTTGAAGCGGAAGCAGAAACAAGTTCCGATGCCAGTGCGACATGTTCTATAAAAGTGCTTCCGGCATAATAGATATCTGTGTTTGTGCTTCTGTTGTCAGCCCACATGATATACGGATGGTCATATTCACCTATTCCTATTACCGGTTTGCCCTGTTCTGCATTTGAACCACTATCACCTACGAAAACATTTGTTCCAGAACCGGCACTTAGCTCAGCGAAGTACAGGTCTGTATCTGTATTCCGCCAATCCTGCCAGCAGGCAAAAACTTTCAAGTTATTATCCGTGCTGCCTGTGACTGCAATCGTCGGGTCTAACTGGTCGGCGCCGGAGGTGTCATCGATAATACTACTGCCGGTCAAAGGACTGCCCGGTAAACCACTCGATGATGCATAGTATATGTCATTGTCGCCGGATGTATCGTCAACCCACAGTAAGTGTAAAATTGACCCTGTGGATTCCGTGGCAATTGCTGGACTTGACTGGTTGTCCGTATTGCTTACTATCGCCACATTTGTCCAGGGATTATTTGAGGCCGCTCCGTAAATATCGTTTGAGCCATTGCGTCCATCCGTCCATACCACATAAATCGTATTGTCAGAATCTGCCGCAACGGCCGGCTCGACCTGGTCGAAAGTATTAGAGGTGATTTGTGTAAGCGTTTTTGTCGCAAAGCCATCGCTCGATGTAGCTATACAGATATCCTGATTACCTATGCGGTCGTCCTGCCAGACAACGTGTGCATAATTCTGACCGTCAATCACTATAGCAGGATTGACCTGATTACCATCATTCGGGTCATTAACCCTTGTCTCAGTGGACCAGCTTGTTCCGTCAACAGAAGTGGATACATATATGTCCCAGTCTCCTTCCCTATTGTCCTGCCATACAACATACAACTTGTCGTTACTATCCAAAGCAACAGCAGGGTTACACTGGTCATTGGCATTGTTAGTGAGTTGAATGGTACTACCAAAGTTTTCTTCCCCTGCAGCAAGTTTGCTAATATAAATATCTCTGTTATCTATTGGCCCTGCATGCCAGGCTGTCCAAATATTATCACTACTGTCACACACCGTTACGGGTCTATCATTATTATCTAAGCCTGAATTGACCTGCTTGTTTTGGCCGAATGAATGCATCTCGGTCGCAAAGGAATATGAATACTCGTCCATTACATTTCCGGCAAGGTCTGTAGCATTTACCGTGATAGTCACCGTCTGGTCGTAATAAAACATTTCGCTCGTCGGTTGGTAAACGAATCTATAATCAGCCTTCGTACCTATCCTTCGGCAATCACCATACGGGCTCGTATAGTTGTCCGTGTCGCCGAAGTAGACCGTATTGATATTGGGATTATTGCTGACTCTAACCTTAATTTTTATAGAATCGGCATTAACACCTATACCGGCATCGGCAATATTTAGAGTTATCAGGTTGTTCAAAGGCACTTGTATCGAGCCGGCAGCGGGTGAGCAATTTGTGACGATCGGCGCCAGACTATCAATGTCAACTGTCATAGTAACCGTCTCAGAATCCTGTAGCTTACCATCGCTTGCAATAAAAGTGACGGCATAACTGCCCACCTGGCTCTGGCTCGGCGTCCATTTGAAGTCCTGGTCGGTAAATGTCGCACCACTGGGCAGAGTGCCCGTTGAATACGTTATCGCATCACCATCGGGATCAATTGCATCTATCGTGAAGTTTAAAAGGACATCTGCATAAGCTGTCTTGTTTCCTATAGTTGTGAGCATAGGAGCTCGGTTTACGTTGACTACCGTTATCGTTATTGTCTCAGAATCCTGAGCCTGACCATCGTCTGCAGTGAACGTAACCAAATAGGTCCCTGCCTGGTCATAACTCGGCGTCCAGGTAAATGGGCTGGCAAATACAGCTCCATTAGGTAAACTGCTTACAGAGTATGTTAACGTCTGGCCGTCAGGGTCTGTTGCATTCACCGAAAAGCTCAAAAGGTCATTTTCGTCAACCGATTGATCACTGATTGCCCCGAGCACCGGAGGACGGTTAACATTGTTTACTGTGATAGTAATTGTTTCAGAATCATTAGAGTTGCCATCGCTTGCGATAAACCTTGCCTGGTAGCTTCCGGCCTGGGTATAACTCGGCATCCAGGCAAAATCCCCCGTTTGTGAATCGAGCGTCGCTCCACTCGGAAAACTTTGGGCCGAATATGTTATCGGCTCACCATTAGGATCAGTCGCATTGATATTAAATGTCAAGGTGACATTTTCATCGACAGACTTATCGCCAATTGCCTGAAGCACTGGCGGCGGATTATTAGGATCCGATGAACTACCCTCATAAGCACCAATATCCCAAACTCCGGTTCGAGAATTTCCGTCTATATCCTTCCTTATGTCTATACCGTACGTTGACTGAAAAAGGTCAAAAACCGTCTGCACAATCCCAGATGATGTTCCGACATCTATGGCAGGACTTCCTGATTGCAAAGAATGGTCAGTTCCGGGATTAACTAATAACGGGTCTGTTTCATCGAGTTCATTAGTAGAACTTAAACTACCTATACTCATAGTATCCTGAAATAGATTGTAGTCTATTGTGTGCTCGCCAGAACTGTTTTCCTGGATATGAAGAGTCCCGGGAGATTTGAAAGTGGCGAAGATATTATTTATAGTCGCCACCGTAGAACCTGGACTCCCTGAATTATATATGGGTCGCTTAGTGTCATAGATAGTATTGTTAATAATGTAGAGAGCTTCTGCCCCCCACGTACCAAAGGCGTAATTATCTATATCGTAAAAGACATTCCCAATGAAATAATATACATTAGTAGTGCCGTACAAATCCCCACATACAATACCGGCTTTCCCTGAATGTATTGTATTAAATATAAACCAAATCCTGTCAGTGTTGTTTCCCTTCTCATCTTGACTACCCATTTGGTTGCCTTCTGGGGAAGAAGCAGAGCCGTAATGATTATAACAATGATTCTCAGAGAAAATTACATCAATCGCTGGCCCTTTTACCCAAAGTGCACACTGTTTATTATCGTGCGCATCATTCCTTCCTATATAGACATGATTTACATTTATAACCTGACAGCCATCCATTTCGTTGTGGTACATTTCATTATCAACAACCCACACATAACTTGCATCGCCAACACTGATGCCACCTACATCATTATCACTATAACCAAAAAGATAATCAAAAATGTATGTCACGGAAGCATCTAATCCAAGCCAGCCTACCTCTACGATGTCTGTTGTGTCAGCATCTTCCCCGTTATTGCCATCGCTTGGCGACCACGCTCCAGTATATTTATTCACCCATGTGTTTGGCGTAGCATGTGTAGTTATGTCATAGTAACTTTCATTATTACTGCTATCTTTTATAAAATATCGAATTTGCGAACTGCTGGCATTACATCTTATCCAAGTGGAAAGTTGGTCAAAACAGAATAAATCTAATTCTATACTTCTTGATACTCTCCTATCACCAGTTACATCAATAGCACAAGATATTGCGTAATCGCCCTCATATTTAGTTGTAGAATGAGTTACCGTAACCCCGGTTCCACTCCATACCGCTTGGGCAGCCTCGTCCGTTGCGTATTCCATGCGGTCAAACAATGCTATCGTAGTATCAATATCGTATATGCCGTTGTCGTGTACTACGTTATTGTAATAAACAATATGATGCACGTCCGCCCCCTCTGGAGCTTTTATTACTGTAATGCCTCCATCGCCAATACCAAGCCCTGCGGAGCCAACTCCATAAAAATTGCAATTCCTAACTGATATATATGATGTTTCAAAAAGCTCCGGGGCGATTCTTCCATAAACACCTCCTCTGCGAAAACTAAGTCCTTCCACAATAATATATGTTGCATCGTAAAACTGACCTACGTTTAGGACTAAATCGAGACGAGGTTCGTCCACTCCCCTAACAAAAATTGGACTCGCAGCAGTCCCTTCTCCACCAATTCTCACCTGCCCAGAGCCGTTATGTGTTATATTATTATGGATTTCAACAACACTTCCTACAGGAAGCGGCTTCGGAATAGTAAGTCTTGGCTTTGCAGCAGTACCATAAGGATTGAGGGTGTCTGTCGCGGAGCCATGCGTATTGTCAATATAATGCGTATATACACCAGCATCAGGGCTATCTATGTAAGTCAATGCCCCATTCCGTACATTCGGGTCAGCACCAGTGTCATACATCCTATATGTTTCGTCTATCCCAAATGATGGTACAGGTATTCCTATTGGTGGCTCCCATGCTGAAAAGGCAACATCAGCATTGGCACACAATAGCAACCATACCAAGCTTAAGGTAAGAATATGAGCTACGTGTGGTTTATGTTTTTTTGTTCTCATTTTCCCCCTTTCAGAATTCCACCCAAATACTCTGTACTCCATTATAAACAGTACGAATATGCTCTACAAAATGCAAATAAGAATTTATTATCTACCAAACTCGTTATTATGGGACGTATGCTCAACTGATATCAAAATCAAAGGTGATTGGCCTAAAATAAATAGCATGCAACCTGCCGAGCGCGCTATTGTATAATCCTGTAAATACTGAACTTATGGAATATTAGGCTTGACAGAAAGTGCCTCCAAAGGTAAAAAATCGGAAAATACGCACAATGTTTGACCTTTTTTAAGGAGACCTAAAGGTGATTATGGCAAAAGAACAGTTCTTTGAAATTATTGAAGTGATTCGACAAGCGGCTACGGAAAGCCGGATGATCAATGAAGTGGAAGGTGATATAGAAACGATTGCTCAAAATAGAACGTCTGAGTTTTCATGGATATGTTGATTTGCAGGGCACCGTAGATTTCGAACCGATGGTCTGCTCCCCCATAAACTGGACCACTTTTTTAGGAGCAGGCCAAAACCTCTGCCGGCCATGTCCCAGGGAACAATTGTCGTATGCATCATACCCTGATGCCTCAGAGTACTATTTGTCAAGAATTTGGCCTCAGGAACCACCGCCTTCGCATAGTAGAAAAAAACAGAACGGCTATTATGCCAACAATGTCAGCCACTAAGTCGGCTATGTTCGCCGTTCGGTTCACAAAGGGCTGTGTTAGTTCATCGAAAGCGCCGATAGCTGAAACCAGAAGGAAAAGGAGCAAAGCTGAAAGCATGGTCGGTGAAGTTCTGAGCGATAAGAGAAAAAGGAACGTAATTAATCCGTATACCAAAACATGTTCAAGCTTGTCGACGCCATCTTTTTGCAATGGAAATGGCATTGCCTCCTGAGGTAGAGGTAGGTGGGAAAAGACAAGAACAGCCGCAATAAAAAGTATCGCAGCTGTCAGCAACTTGATGTTGAAACGGGTTTCAAACATTAGAGTTCTTCAAGAAGGATTCTTACAATGCGCTCGGTAGCGCGGCCATCCCAAAGAGGAGGAGTCAGATATCTTTCACTATTAGTATTGACCGCTTCTTTGTATGCAGCAATCATCCGCTGGGGATTCCTTCCAACGATTTGGTTTGATCCACATTTGACGGTCACAGGACGCTCAGTATTCTCCCTCAATGTGAGACAAGGAACCTTCAATATGGTTGTTTCCTCTTGAATCCCACCCGAATCGGTCAGCACTACGGCAGCCGAAGTCATGAGCCTGAGAAAATCAAGATAACCTAACGGGTCCATCAGACGAAGTTCAGCCATATTATCAACACGTTTGCCCAAAGCCGTGGAGTACAGATTCTTGCGGGTCCTGGGATGGATTGGAAATATAACGGGCATATCCTTCAGTATGAAGTCGATCCCGTCCAGAATATGCCCAAATACCTGCTGGTCATCAACATTGGCAGGCCGATGCAGAGTTAGCAGGGCATACTTATTGTCATTTAAAGCAAGTCTGTCCAGGATTGTCGAGCCTTGAGCTTTCCCCCTATTCTTCAACAAAGTGTCAATCATAACGTTCCCGACAAAATGCACCTTCTCTTGAGGAATGCCTTCACGAATAAGATTGTCAACACCACTTTGCTCGGTGCAGAAAAGAAAGTCGCTTATAGAATCCGTCAATACACGATTGATTTCTTCCGGCATAGAACGGTCGAAACTGCGCAGTCCTGCCTCGACATGAGCGAGCTTGGCTCCTAATTGTACCGCCACAAGGCCACAGGCAATAGTACTGTTCACATCACCTACCACCACAACCACATCTGGCTTATGGTTGATGAGAACAGGCTCAAACCTCTTCATGATCTCGGCCGTCTGTACGGCATGGCTGCCAGAACCCACCTCCAGATTGATATCGGGCTTGGGAATACCCAATTCGCTGAAGAAGAGGTCACTCATTATGTCATCGTAGTGCTGTCCCGTGTGGACAAGAATTGCATGAATATTCTCGTGCCGGCTGTACTCAGCCATCAACGGCGCTATTTTCATGAAATTTGGCCTGGCACCAACTACATTTAGTATCTTCATAAATACTCTTGTGGAGAAAATTAGATAGATATGCGCAGGACTTAAGATTTAAATTAGCACACTCTTGACCTGCGGCTTGCCCCCATTCTTATCACTGACCACATGATTGCCTGCTACAGGGCTCATGCAAATTTACGCAACTTCACACCCGCTACACCCAAGCCGAGAATACCGAGCAGAACAGCACCCGGTACTGGAGTGTGTTGTAAATCTTTGGAGAAAGGAGCAAAATCATCAATACCAGAGTCCGTAGTATAGAGATCAAAATGGAGGAAATACTCGTTATTCAATTCAGTTGCGTCAATGGCAAATTCCTGATACCAGAGATCACCACCAGGAGGAAATTGTGTAGGTCCACCGGGGTCATCCTGCACGTTATATGGAGTTGTTGTCCCGCTCGGACCGAATTCAAAGTCAAAGGAAAGCTCTTCAAAGTAGGTTTCAAAGACGCCATGCGGCGCTAACAGACCTGGATTTTCAAATAAACTTACTGGCGGTATACCATATTCCATATCACCTACGACATCAATTGTAATGCCGTCAACAGTAAAAGAGCCGAGGTCAGGGGGCGATGAGGGTTCGGGTTGTATACTCGGCACAATGGCAATAGAAAGGTAATACGTGTCACCAGCTACATATTTTGTGCTTCCAGTGTCTACAAGGGCGTACATTGTAAACTGGTCACTTGAAATAACAACCGATTCCTCGGGCCAACCGACATATGTTCCCCCTTCTGCGTCTAACTGCAAGTACGGCACTGCAAACACAGTATTACCCCCTACAAGCAATAGACACGCTACAAACACAATAACTGACATTAAATTCATATAACGTTTTGCTGTGTGTGATGCTGACATTTTTAATCTCCTCATAAATTTATTTACAACATGCTAACTGTACTTACTATCAATACCTCCATGCCCTTGATAGAACTTCAAAAGCTGATACCTCATTCACATGAAAAATATACACTCCCTTAGTTCCACTATTTTAGCGGCCATGTCCAATAATGTCAAGTTTTTTTTCAAAAAATAAAATAATTTTACTACGAACCCATGCGGTTTAGCCAAAATCTTTCATATGAAAGTCTTTATTATCAAATACTTACGAATCAAATGCAACTTCGCCTAAAAAGCTCGATTTGCATAAAATTAATTGAAAAAATTTTATAATCACGATCGATATTGTTAAAAATGGGTAAAGTTTACACATCCCTAAGCTACAAATGTAATGCTAATCCCGTTTATCCATCCAAATCTTACTCAAAGTCACATTACTTGTTAACAGTTTGAATCCCACTTCTCTGGACAATTCTGGTGATCTCCGACCGTTCATCAGGTGTGAATACGTCAATTCTTCGGTCAATCTCCAATGCATTCTGCAGGTGCTGTTTTGCTTGCACAAGGTCATTGAGTTTTACATAAATGCGGCCCAATTGTAAAAGTGCCTTTGCTCGTTGGCGAGAATCAGGGAGCGATAATTCTACAAGTTTTTCAAAGTCGTCCCTCGCATCGGCAAGCCGGTCCACCAGATTCGACAAAATCGTGCCCCTCGTATCAAGAACATACAAATTATCGGGAGCAAGGCTTATGGCTCTGTTCGCCAGTTCCAGTGCATCGGCGTAGCGCTGATAATGCTCTTGTAGAATCCATGCAAGGTCGTTGAGAATTTGTATGTTATTTGGGTACTGCTCGAGCAATTCCTGGTAAATTTTCTCTGCACGTTCGGCATTTCCTGTCTGATAGAGGGTAAAAGCCAAACCCAGGCGTGCATCTTTTGATGTCGGCGATAGTGTAACAGCGTGCTCGTAAAGTTTTAATCCCTCCTTTTTGAGTGCCATCGAATCCAATGAGGCCAAGACCGTTGCGGCCCTTATAAGTGTTGTTGGGTTCTGCTCTTTGGCTGAAAGATATGCAGAACTGATTCCTACAAGTTCCTCGAACCGGTTTTGCGCTGCCAGCCATAAAAATCGGGCATGGATAACAGTCAGACTATTCGGGGCTATCTGTTCCGCCTGCTCAATCCTTTGTTCTGCCTGGTCCATGTCACCGCTGAGACGATACAGGTCGGCAAGTGTCACAATTGCGGCAACACTGCTGCTTCCTTCTTTTGTTTGGCAATAGGCCTTCAGTTCAGGAATTGCATCCTGAGGCAGGTCCATAGCAACCAAAACACGTGCCCGCGAAATCAGCAGCTTTTCATCTGTGGGATTGCTACCGAGCGCAGACTCGAGCAATGTCCGGGCCTCCTCAAGAAGGCTGCGATCTTTGCTTTCTACCGCCTTTGTTACGATTACGTCTCGAACTTCAATCTTGTTTGGATCTTCCTCAAGCATCAAGCGAGCCAATGCAGTCGCATCCTCTATAAGGCTATTATTGCCGCTCCGTATAGCAGAATCCAGGAGTACACCCAAAGCTCCAGTATTTGTCGGGTCTTTCTGAAGAACCAGATTAGCAAGTTCGACCGCCATCTGTATATTCCCAAGTTCAAGCTCAGCCCTGCCTCTGGTCAATAGCAATGCCAGGTTGTTTGGATTGGAGCCAGCAGCTCGAATCGCAGAATCGCGGGCGGTTTCGTAATCTCCCTGCTGCATCGCAATACCAATAAGCAGAAGATGTGCATCAACCGCTGTTGGTTCCAGTTTGATAACATTTTCCAATTTGCCTCTGGCATCCTTAAATGACTGTGGTGTCGACTCCTCCAAAATTTGCAGAGTTCGGAACTTCATCAGTTCAGGATCCTGGGGCAGTTGCTCTTCAAGTGCTGTAAGGATTTCAAGTGCCCTCGGTCGGTCTTGCGCAGGCCCCTGCAGAAACAGTGTCTTCATCAACCTTCGCTTCAATCTCAAATCTTCAGGATACGCATCCAAACCCTCTTCAAGTGCCTCTACGGCTTTATCGAGTTTCTCATTCCTGCCGTAGAAGTTGCTTAACAGTTCATAACCTATTGCGCCTTGCTCGGCGAAGGTTGTCAGCTTCCTGTAGTCCTGCTCGGCACGTTCAAATTCACCCTCATTAGCTAGGTATGCCGCCCGCATCACATAGGCACCGAAGACATCACTATTCGCCACATAATCATTAAGGATTCGCTGGGCCTCTTCGGCTTGACCTTCTGCTTTTAGGATTGACACTCTTGCCGCTGTTAGCGCCATGGAGTCCGGCGTTATCGCTTCGGCTTCCTTCAGATATGCAAAAGCCTGGTCAGCATCCCCGGTTTGCTGGTAGACCAGTCGCGCCAGTTGTATTCGTGATGCCGCGTCCTGGTCGTCATTGGATACCCTGAGTTTCAACTCCTCGATTGCTCGGGAAAAGTCCCCCGCTCTAAGGGCCATTCGGACATGCCACGTACTGGCAACCTGGGGGTCCGTTTCAATTTGCTGGAGAACCTTCTCGGCCTCCGAAAAGCGGCCTTGTCTTTCAAGGAGGGTCAGCAATTTGTTCGCGATATCAGTAGCCGAAGGATTCCGGACGAGCGCTTGCCGGCATATATCTTCAACACGTCTGAAATCCTCCAACTTCTCATACATTTCCACCAGGAGAAGTGGCGGGGACGACCACTCTGGGTCTGAATTAATGCAGTATTGAAGGTAGCTAACAATATCCGGCTGCTTCGAACGCCAGTCATCGGACGACAACCACAACGATGCTTGATACAAACGCCACAAGAGCCCACTTTCCCCCTCGGTCTTGCGTATTTCGTTGATAAGCTCTTGAACTCTCGCTTGGTCCTCCTGTACCTCGCGAATGCCCAGAAGTAGTGAGCGAGCACGGACTTCCTGTTCATCTTGCGCTACCAGCTCACTTAGAAGACCTATCCCAGTAGCCCGATCCCCATGCACAAGTTCCAGCAAGGCGAGACTTATCGATAGGGACCGCTTCTGGCGCTGGTCAACTACGGTATCCAGTCCTCGTCTGAGACAACTGCGGGCTGAGTCATAGTCTGCATTTGCCACATGAAGGCCCGACAGAGAAAGCCAGGGCTCGGCGACCTCAGGATGGTCCTCACAGGCATTCTGGCAGGTGCTGATCGCTTCGGCTATACGTTTGGTTCGATAATATAACCTGAAAAGTTGCATCTCTGCCCTGAGCGATTCCTCACACTCATCGATAGCCATCTTCAACTCCCTTTCAGCCGTATTCGAATCGTCAAGGTAAATGGCAATGATCGCCTGCAATATGCGGATATCAACGCTGTCAGGATGTTCCTTACGTAGTTGTGCTAATTCGTTTGCTTCGTCTGCTAACGCCTGGCGTTTCGCCGTGGTCATCTCCTGCTGCTGTGCTGTAATATTGATGCTCGCTTCAATACGAAGTAGCTTGAGGACAATTTCTGTTGGGTTTAGAGATTCAGCTAACTGCGCCGTCTTTAACGCATTGCTCCAGTCCCGCAACTTGAGGTACTCCTTCGTTAGTTGCTGTCTCATTTCAGCATCTTGAGGTCGAAGACGAAGATACTTGATCAGGGCGCTGACGGCCCGCCGCGTCTGTTCTGTTCGGATAAAAGCCTCCGCCAACAGCCCCCAAAGCTCGGGACGCGAAGCATCGCTCATAATGGCTGGTTGCAGGGCATCGATGACCGCATACGAGTCGTCTTCTGCTTTTGCCACCAGGGCTCGTAAGTAAACCAACCCTTGTCTGGACTCTGCCTGGCCTTGCTGTGTATGCAGGATGTCAAAATACTCGTCCAGACATTCCCGTGCCTTCAACGTCTTGTTTGCAATAACATAAAGCCGGATTGCAAAGGGGAGAACTCGGACTCGATGTCTTTTTTCTTTAAGAGCTGTCAACGCTTCATCGGCCAGAGAGGCATCTTCAGTAATGGCCGCCCTCCGTATCGTCAGTTCCGAAGCCAGGAGGAATCTTGCTACAGTCCAGTTATTTAAGTCGAAAAAGTGCTCCTCGAGTGTTTCCTGTGGGAGACTCTCAGCAGCCCGCAGTTCAGCAGTAGCCCGGTTCAATTCCCCGTGTGCTATCCATTCTTCCGCCAAGAACAAGAGAATTCGGGGATTTTCTGTGTTCAGATCGTCAGCCATCTCGAGATCTTTGCGAGCGGCCGCCAATCTTTCTTCGGCGGTAGGGTCGGAAACGTTCGTTGTTACGCGGTAAAACCGTGCACGTGAGGCAAGTGCCTCAACAGATTCCGGAGCGTAGTCTACAGCTCTATTGATATATTCCAGAGCCTTCGTTTTGGCATCAGTAGAATTATCGTCGAGGATAATCTTGCTCATCATCAAACAAGCTCGCACATATTCGTCATGCTTATCCGGAAGCGCCCCGATTTTGTCTATGAATGTTGTAAGTTTCTCTTGGGCCTCTTCCATTTTGTTCAGGCGGATTAACACTTCAGCCACCGATAGCCGGGCTTTTAGGTCATTCGGGTCATTCTCAAGCCTTGTTCGGGCAATGTAGGCAAGCTCCTCGAAATTACCTATATAGGCATAAAGCATAGCGAGCTTGTCGTAGGCAACCTTGTCGAGAGGGTCCAGTTGCATGACACGACGATATGCCGCTATGGCTCCACCAATAGTTTTGGCGTCGAGCGGCCGGATGGACAGCGCTGCTTCAGCATACTTCTTGAGGATTTCAATATCATCGGGATTTCTGCCGAGGTATTCCCTGAAGTTTCTGTATGCAGCCTGCCAGTCCTTGTTTTCAAAGGCAGCTTCCCCCGCTCTTAGAGACATTTCCGAGAGAATGTTTCTTCGGATATGACGAGCAGCAAATAAAGAGGCTCCAAGTGCCACCGTCACAACTATCAGAATGATAAGCACCTTTACATTAATCTTCGCACATCTGTTCAAATTAAGCATGACACATCTCCTTTGGAATATCACTGACTTACTGTTTGTTGATATGTTACAGAAATTTAATCTGATTGAAGATGATTTAAATAGCTTCTCACAGACAATATTTTGTACAGAGAAGCTGAGAAACACTCTTCATCCGGCAAGTATGCTTTACAAAGCAAATTCGAGCCAGTTATGTGCGAAATTAACCCCCAGGAAGCCTCGACTTTGGTCAAGGAACTCCAGTTCGAATGCATACAGTAATCTACTATCGCCTGAAGGCGAGTGATTTTCTCCCATTCCCCGAATGGGACATTAAGTGCCGATTAATCCTCCGTGAAGATAAACCTGCGGCGAAGCCCCTTAGCGGGGCTTCGCCTGCAAGTCTTGTTCTGAGACCACATGATTGCCTATGAGGCTCTCATGCTCTCATGCATACTTACGCAATTTCAAGCCGGCTACACCCAAGCCAAGAATACCAAGCAAGACGGCTGCGGGTAGGGGTACGGGAACGACGGATTCGATCAGGACGACAAAGTCTTGGTAATCCCCATCTCCTGGCGCTGGCCAAATCGAAGGAGTTCCCCCGTCCTCGAAGGCCAGAGCAAAATGGTTATCCGTCCAGTCTCCTGAGGCAAAGGGAGGTATCAATACCGTATCGGGGTTAGTAGCTTTGCCCTGATAAGCGAGCATGTGGTCCAGGTTGTCACTATTTAAAAGATTGTCGCTATACCAGGTATTTAAGTAGAAACCGAACGTTGGTCTAAATAAAGCGTCAACCGCAAACGGCGCAGAAGTAACCGGGCCGGGGATACCGTCGTCCCAAGCAACCTTGATCGTTCCATCAGAATAGAAGGTTAGGAAAGCTTTTCCGCTTGCACCGGGGCTATCCACTCCAGCGAAGATTTCGAGTTTTGTCGTCGGAGCGCTGGCGTCATAGATGCCGAATGTCTGCGCACCAGCCCCTGAGGTGATTTCAACAATCATAGTGGCAACCGCTCCGCCTCCCGCTGAAGGTTGCCAGTATGAATCCCAACTGTCCACAAGCGCATCTGTTAATGTATTCACTTGACTAGAGCCACTTGTGGGGGCTATAGTCATGTTGTTAAATACTGTCTGCAACGAATCTTCACCCGGCCAACCGGGGCCCCACAACGGCGAATACGTCGGATATATATCCGCTATGGCAGGTGCAGCGCTGAAGCATAGAGCTGCAATGCTGAGAATTAATAATTTTGTTTTCATTGTGATTTATCCTTCCACATGTCAATCTAATAACTTCTTAGTTCGATCAAGTAAAATACTCAATCCGCGATGATTGCTCCAACACCCAAAACAGATATGGAGACAATCTCTCTATGACATGTTAGGAGGTCCGCGGGGGACAAGTACAGTTGGTGTGAATTGTGATTTTCGCCAGAGGGACACAATTGTCCCCAGGCGATATTGTGGAAGAGAATCCTCCACCGTGCAGACCGGCTGAATAAAACAGCAAACCGGTACGGGGCAGAGAGATTCCGGTGTTACAGCATAGCTATGACCGATCTGGAAAGGACCACCATTGTGGTACCATTCCGGAACAAAGCCAAAGGATAGCCTTTTCACCCAGTGAGCAGAACTACATAAACCAAGGCCTATCAGGGCAGACAGACATAAATTTAAGCTGCCCGGCCCATTCGTTAAGATTTGCAGATGCTGTATCTCAGCGCTCTGGCTATCATCATCTTTTGCTTCTGGGAAAAACTTGACAGCCCATAAATCCAACTCCGTGACGCTTGGGGGATTATATGGGCTGGATAAATTTATGTATTGGAGTTCCGCCAGTCTGCAAGCGTTCGACGACTGCACACACTTGGAATCCGACTGGGATACTGGTGTCATGTCGGCATAAACACCCGTCGTAACGAGCAAACCTAAACCAACCGTTATGAGAAGTTTTCTCCTGTTGATCACCAACTCATCACTCCATAGACATTATCAGCTTTATAAACCATTAATCTACCGGACTTTCCTCCCTTAGTCAAGGGAAAAATTTCAAAAAATTGCATTTTTTCACATTTTTTTTACTACCAACTTAAAAATGAGGTTTTCGACTGTAACTTATGTGTTCACAAGAACTTGTAACTCACCAATCAACGAGTAATCTTAGCTTCTACCAGGGTATTACCAATATAAAAATAAATTTTGCTTCCTTATTACCGCCAATTAGAGCTATTTTCTCGATAAAGCCAATTATCCCGGGTACCACCTGCCCAACCAGGCCAACTATTCGGTTCTATTTGTACTGTCTAATTTACATTATATTACGTAAGGTATTGTCGGCAAATCAGTTAAAACAGATTCGACTTGGCTTTATTTCGCCTACAAATAGGAACAGAAATCGGTAATTCAGCCAGAAACACTTGTATGGCGGGCATCTGTGAATTTCTTTCAATTTTATGACAAATTCATAGACAGCCATGCTTGCTTATAAGTGTTGTTTATTAAAGAGCTTATGCATATTCTCAAAGTGAGACAGTACAACTATACATATTGCTTTCTTCTCTTCGTCCGTTTCGTACAGGTCCGGGTGGCTGATTTGGTTTGTGCTCTTGTCTGCTCCTGTTGCGCATCGGGTTCAGGAAGAGTAAGTTTATCCATCAGCCAAAGCTCACTGAATATAAGTAAAACCGCAGCCGGCATCATGGCCAGACCTGCAAAATCATGGAAGAACTTCTGCGCTACTTCAGCGCTTGCAAGCAGAAATAGCACCGCCGTCACGCAGAGTCTCAAAATATTGCACATCACCGCGACAGGAATACTTGACAAAAGCAGGACTGCTTTCTGTCGGCGTGAGCGCTTCACCATATACGCTATGAATGCCGCGACAATAACGAACGCTATCAGCATACGCAGGCCGCTGCAGGCCTCCGCTACCGCCATAGGGATCTTTTCATTCAGCATCACGACATTTCCCTCCTGGCTGACCCTGACACCAAACGCCTCCAAAAGAAATACCGACCCCGTCGTTGACATTTTCTGCAATGGTCCGTTGATTAGGTTGTGAATGCGCCCGGGCAAAGGGAACATAAGAAAAAGGAACAAGAGTATCCAGGAGACACTGCGAAACACCTGCCAACCGGCAACCATAAGAACCAGGCCCGCCAAGGTCAGTACCATTGAATATCGCACTCCCGATTCATACATGAACAGCAATCCGTAAAACCTCGCTGCCTGTGCCATTATAAGCAGTGCTATACCCCACCAGCACGGCCTCAGCATGCATCTTCTTAGCGTTTTTCTCTCATGCCAAACAAGGAAAAGTGCGATCAGCGGTACGAGCTGGCCCGCAGAGTAATCATCGCTTCTTTGCCATTCCTTGAAAATGTTCGCACTTATCGACCAATACGACAAAACAGTCACGGCCAGCATCGCCAATAAGACTGAAACAATTCCCAAGAGATTGTCCGGCAGTTGATGGCTGCCGGAAATCTTCAAAGCATGCCCGAGGTGAATACGATTTTTAACCACTCCCAGTTCCCCTAAATACACGGTTAGCATCAAAACGATCTTTGTCCGAGCGCTGATCCTCTTCGGGGCTCTCGAACAATCTGGATATCGATGAAGCTGATTCGACAGCAAAGTCAGAGATTATTCTCGATGCTGAATCGGCAGTCAGATTAGATGTAGCGGACGCAGCTATCTGTATTTGAGCTATATAACGAACCGTGCCGGAGCCGCGCCATGCCTTGGATCGTAATAGTGAAACATCACGGCAATACTGCCCGTCCACAATGTAATAATCCAGAACTACGACATTCTTTGTGTTCAAAGTGCCGCGGGAAAACTGTAAGACGTTGCATGGCAGTTTCATTCCATCACTCAAAGGCAGTTCCATGGAACGCTTATCAATGAGCGTCCAGCCAGCCCCACTATAGCAGACCTCCGGGCGGTGCGGCATCAGGTCACGTGCTTTGACGCCAGAGGCGATATATAACGAGATGTATTGCGAAGCGTTGTTTCGTAAATAGCTACGGTTGATGTGCGCATCGGTATCTGTGGCACGCACAATAGCTTCGTCTAACGGCACTTCCCGGCCCATCCAATCGCCAATTTGCAGCGGTAATCGTTCCAAGGCAGCAGAAGATATCGGAGTGGTATTCACGGGAGCTTCCAGTCGAGCAGCCAGAGCGCGATACCATGCGCTAGAAACGAGCATCAGGAAACCTGCTACTACCGCAGCTACAATGACCGGTCGCTGATTGGGATTATCATTTTTCGTCATTCGTTCAGCCTTTATCTATTTTGCAGCTTGCTTCAATTCACCTATAGTGATCCTGCTTACCAGGCATGTGTTACCTTCACCAGTGCAGCGACCAACAAGTGTTGTGCTTGCTTCTTTTTGATGATAACCTCGGCTGACCCACCCGCAAATCGGGTCCTCGCTGCCTTTGAATTCCTCGACCTTAAGACATTGATCCAATTGGATTTCAATTGTTCGCCGGCCGACATTTTCAATCGTTTCCCAGCCGACATCGATGAGATAACGATTCCTACCTGCCGGAACAACCACACAATGCTCAGCCAGATGGAAAAAAACCTCTATTTTGTGTTTTCCGCGAGCAATAATATCGTCACGTACTACAAGCTCCTGGCCGTCCAGATCAAGCATACGTTTATGGATAACAGGATCATCGAGATGCATATAACCATCATGTTTACCGATTACCTTGCCCCCAACATCCGTGGGTTGCCAACTCAGACAATCAGCTTTTGCTCTCCTGCCCCAAAGAAAAAGACCAAGCATCTCAGACTGGTCCCTGCCGTCAATAACAACAGTATTATGCGCTCGCGTACTGCGGAAATACTCCCGCCACTTTGGATAGCTGAAATAATCGTATGTCCCTGGATCAACGAGTACGTCTCTACCTAACGCCCGGAGAGTGAAACTCAAGGCGTCCGCATGTCCGTGCCCCGCAAGGGCTCCCATCCCCAACGGGCCGCAATCAAATACTACGCTGATACGATCCGGTGAATCAAACTCGCCATGCTGCAGTAAATAGTAACCGCTATCCTTAAAAGTCTTGGAGGTACTTAACTTGTTTTGCGACTCTGGGATTGCCTCAAAACTTTGGCGTCCTGGTTCACCCAGCAACCATTCGACCGGCTCGGCATACCCGCCTGCCCACGCCTTGAAATCACTTCTTATGAACAGTGCGGCTCCCACCGCCAGCCATTCCCGAACGCTGTAAGGATCACGTCCAATATCCAATACATAGCCATCATCACCGTCACCGAATGCCGGCAAGTTGTCACCACCTTCGCTGAGAACGCCCAGGAATTCGAACATCTTTTCCAATCGCGACCAATATGATTCGGCAAAATCCTGACCTGCCGCGCGGGCCGCGATTCCCGCTGCAACAAAGAACTGCAATACGAAAAGATGATACCCGATGGCCTGCTCCATCGTACCCCCGTCGGGAAACGTCTGGCTAAGGATCTCCCGGCAGAGGATTTCCCGGCTCCTGGCCAGCCAGCGCGATACTTTTTTCAAATTTGCGAAGTAACTTGCTGCCACAAACACTCCTGCTGCCTCGCCAATCAGGTGATTGTTCACGGAAGAACCGCGTGAATACTTCCTGTCGATTTCCCAGATATGACGCGATATGGAGTCCAATATTCGATGCCGTAGCCGGTCGTCGATAGCTCCCGACTCCTCGATCAGATCCAAAGCCCAGACCCAGTTTATGAGCCTTATCCCGAGTTCCAGGCCGCTACGCCAGTTCATCCCAAGACCAAAGGGATTCTGCTTGAGCCAACTGTCCAATTGTTCCGCCACCGCATTGGCGAATCGGATATCACCGCTGGCTCGATAGGCTCGGCCAAGCACTACGAACTGGTGATGGCGATTGGGTTCCCAGACAAATTTGCAATCTCCTACCTCCTCGACATCCCGGTAATCCAGATATGCGCAATAAGTCATCGGCGTGTCCTGAGCACGTTTGTGGTCACGATTCCAGATAATCGGATCGCCAAGATGCCTATCCTTCAGATCGAAAAAATCAAGCCGATGCCCGGCAATCTGCTTCGCCCGGGCCAGCAAATAATCGTACCACCGCTTATCAACATCATCATTTGCCTTAAGCCATGTCCTGTTACCAACAGCCATATCACACACGTGGAAACCAGGGTCTGTATCACTGCCATCTCCATTCAAGATTACCGATGGCTTCCTTAACCGCTGCCGTCGACCAACGAGGAACCGGTCGGCACGATCGCGCAGCGACGACCGCATACGCCAGGCGATCTCCCCCGGAGACATAACTTTAAGACGTCGACAATACCAATAAAGTGATTGCATAAATAGCTTTTATTATGATTATCGGTTTATAAAAACGAAATGAACAGGAGAGAAAACACTGACCAACCTCTCCATACCTGGAACAAACCGAAAGGCTGGCAGGATATATTTGGCCACATTAGCCAGATGGGGAAACATCCATGAGAACTTACTGGTACTAAGAAAATCTTCTACTCCACGGGGAATACCTGTAATGTAAACCATTTTATATTTACATGTTGACTTTAGCAGGCGTATGAATCCCCTTCGCGAAAACAAGATAGTATCCCATCCGCTTCTCTGTTTTCTTAGAACAATTTTCTTCTGGCGGTTAGCTGAAAAATAACCAAGCCCCCAAATTCCTGTGTGCGATTCTGGTAATACCGAGAAGCGATTGGGATAATATAGAAAAACCCACCCAGACTTACTTAAACATCTTGAACATTCACGCAAAAATCGCCCGGAATCCGCATATGCTCAATAGCTCCACTGCAGTTAATTCCATCTATACATTCGGGAGGCAGAGGCAGAGATTCCCCCTCAGCCAGAACCAGCGTCACATTGGTAACACCTTGCCCTTCTAAAAGTTTCTTTGTCATCAGAAGGCTAAACGCGGACACATCTACTCCAATCGCTTCTTGAGCAAGGCATGCCAGGTGAAGCAGATCCCGGCCCCAACCACAGCCAACATCGACCAGGCGTATAATTTCCCAAGCATAAATTTTCCGTTGAATAATGTTCTTGAGCATATATTGATGATGCTTGCCCCGAACCTTATATGTAGCAAGATGAGCCTGTTCATCAACGTCCCACATTTTAAAATCGGAAGGATGTTTTCCCCTTGCTAAAGCCCTCTGCCGAAGCCCTGACCAACGCATACGGACCATATCTTCGTATGTCAACTCGTTCCATGATTCTCGAAATTCTTTTGCCAAAGCTACCTCGTTCTTGGTGTCCTTATAATGTAACCTGAAATCAGGTAGCCCCAAAAAATCATTAAAGCGTTGTCCGCATGGCTCGCAAAAGTAGACACCATCTTCGACTTTTAAATCCCCTTTGCATTTGGGGCATACCCAATTAGAAAAACCAATATTCTCTTGCAATATCATTATACAATATTCCCTTCTTATCACTTCAGCTGCGTACAGCTTATAAATATCCCCCAGCTATAGCATTGCTCGAAAACCTACTTCAAATCGATAATATCGATAAAATCGTTCATGGAATTCGCAAAGAATATTACCAAATGCCATCCGTTGAGGCTAATAGTACTCTATCTGTTATGTTGAATTCGCTGGTCAACATATATGGCCTTACCCCTGGCGGAAAGGGGGATAACTTCGGTGAGTTTAATGGTGAAAGCAAGCCGGTTATCGAGTTTGCGCCCCAGGTTCCGATGTATTCGGTCAGCATCATCTTCACCGAATCCATCGGCCGGCACGATTCGCAGAACAGCCTGGCCCGGTGTTTCCTGCATGAACTGGAACTGCCTGACGTGTACAAATGTATCATCGTGCATATTCAGAGCAGCCCACGAAATTTCAGAGCCGTCAGCGGCAATTAGAACTTCCTGGATCCTATGGCCGCGAATGTCGCGAATGATAGCATGTTCACGCCCACATGCCTTACAACGCTCACCGACGTATGTTGCCCAATCTCCGGTTCGATATCGGATGAACGGCATCACTGTATTGATAAAGCCGGTACCTACAATTTCCCCCCGTTGTCCGGGCGTGTTCACCGGATTATCGTTGACGTCGAGGAGTTCGAAGTAACCATAAGTCGGCCAAACATGATAATCGTTGTTCTGTTCACACCCTGTGGCAAGGACAACCTTTTCCGATTGACCATAACAAGAAAAATAGCGACAGCCAAACACTTCCTCAACCATCTGCCGCTGCTCGGGATATACTATTTCGGACTCGGCGATGATACCCCTAATGTTCTTCGGGGCATGAGTGCCGTTTCGAAGGATAAAACGGGCCAGGCCGGCAATAGTGGATGGATAGACATGCAGAAAACATGCCCCGATGCTGGCTATATGCTTCAGGTAACACGCTATATTCTCGTCGGACATGTGAAAGCTGCTATAATAATGGTGCCGTAGAATTGGGTCATATTCATGGCGAAGACCATTTCGATCGGGTTGAACCATTCGACCGCGTAGTACTGCCATCGGCATCCCGAGTTTATAACCAATCCGTTCCCAACTGGCAACAAGGTAACTATATTCAGTCGGAGACCGGTCGGCATTGATATAAAAACTGAGGGGCATCCCACTAGTTCCGCCTGTGGAACAATAATCTGCATTAGGATTATCAGGAGGTACCGTCAACATTTGCCGTAAATGCTTCCTAACCGTACATTTGTCGATGGTTGGAATCTCGGAAAAGTCACTTAAAGACTTTAGGTTGTGTGGATGAAAGCCAATATTGTCGAACGCTCTTCGGTAGTATTCTGTCTTTTCGTATGCTAAGGTACAAATTCTACGAAGTTGCGTGAGGTTATATATATCATAAGTGTAGGGAGGCCACCATTGGCAATTGCTAGTAAAGGCCAAATTCTTTTGGAACTTCCTTCCCAGAAGAATTCGTTGTGGAACCACTTTAACGATAGGCTGAATTATTTTTCGGAGAGTTTTAGGAGCATTAAACCATAACTTCTCTCGCGACGGCACAACTATCGGCAAAATCGAATATGTTTTTTTATTCTCCACTTTGTCGAAGTATGTGGGCCTGACATCGAGGTTCTCTCGTGTCTCCGAAAACACCGCCACTTCGGCAGATACTCCTCTAAGATCCTTCAGTTTGTAATCACTACCATTGGTAATCCGGTCTTCGATATACATCCTGTACCAGCATTCGAGGGCAAGAATACTCCAGATGTGCAGCGCATAGTCTCTGCGTCCTGAAAAGTGGTCACATAGTACTCGTGAGACGCCATCGTAGTTCAACAAACCGGAGCGTTCAATATTCTCTCGGGATAAAAAAACCTCGACAAAACTACGAAGCTGATCTTTAATCCACTGGCCAATGGGTGATTCGAAACCTACCTTCTTCCTATTAACAATCTGCCTGGGAATCCACTGCTGTGCGATTTCCTTAAATATATGTTTGCTCCGCCTGCCTTTGAGGCGATAGGATGCCGGTAAAGATGTTGCGAAATCAACAAGACGATAATCGCATAGCGGCGAGCGACACTCCAAGCCTTGCGCCATGGTCATGCGATCCATATAAGCTAATTGATATTCAGGCAAGTATCCCTCAATATCAAGACTGGCTGCGCGGTCTAGAACAGTGCCATTACCACCAATCAAGTAAGCTCGGAGGAATTGTTCAGCTATGGGATCATCGGCATTGGTCTTTACTGTACTGGAGAGCAATTGATCGCGTATATCACAACTAAACAGGCTAACCCATCGCAGGTAAGCCTCGTCAGCAGGCAAACTCGAAGCAGCCACAAAACGATGTGCGCGCCGTGCGAACGGTTTTCCTTTATTTAATTCGGGCATTTTCTGAACAATCTTCTCGATTATCTGTCTTCTTAAGAATATAGGTAAGAGCTTGTAGTATTGTAGTAAACGAATACCGAGGTGACGGGGATAACCGAAGAACAACTCATCTCCGCCAGTGCCGCCCAAGACAACCTTCACTTTCTTTTTCGTGAATTCCGACAACAAATAAACAAGCGTTGAAATTGGCTCACCGTGCGGTTCATCATAGTGCCACAGAACCTTCGGTAGCAAATCTACACTCGAGTAAGGACCAATGATCAATTCATGATGTTTAGTACCGAGTTCTTTGGCCATCTGTTTGGCATATTTGAGTTCATTGAAACCGGAAGCATTTCCTTCGTATCCGACTGAGAATGTCTGAACGTCAACAGAGTGCCTGCGCATCAAACTCACGATTGTGGAAGAATCCAGCCCACCGCTGAGGAATGCACCAACTTCAACATCGCTCTTAAGACACAGCTTTATCGTGTCATCCATCAGGTCAGATAACTCAGCGGCAGCTTTCTTGAATGGCAGCGTACTGCTTCCAGGACAACTACGTGACCAGTAACGCCTTATATCAACGTTATTATTCTCGTAAACAAGGATATGTGCTGGGGCAAGTTTGTGAATTCCTTGATAGAATGTCCGTGGAGCTGAAAGATACCCTAAAGCGAAGAATTCGCAAACAGCCTGGGCATTGACACTTCGCTTCTGACCCCTTTGTAAAATAGCTTTGATCTCAGAGCCAAATAAGAACTCTCCATTACTGTTCTGATAAAACAGCGGTTTTTCACCTATTCGGTCGCGGGCCAAAACCAGACGCCTCCGTTTTGTGTCCCATAAGGCAATGGCAAACATTCCACGTAGATGCTTTACAAAGTCTAATTCGTATTGCTCATAAAGGTGAACAATTGTTTCAGTATCTGAAGAGGTAGTGAATTTATGTCCTTGAAGCTTCAACTGGGTTGTAAGTTCCTGGTAATTATATATTTCCCCGTTTGAAACAACTTGGATAGAGTGATCCTCGTTAGTGATAGGCTGATGTCCAGTTTTTAGGTCAATAACACTGAGTCTGCGCATAGCTATCCCCACACCGGACGAAGTAAAAAAGCCTGCATCATCTGGACCACGGTGTGTTAGGGAAGCGCACATCTCTCGTAAAAGTTCAGGATCATCTAATCCAACATAACCAGCTATCCCGCACATTGCTTTATTTCCCTTTCAGACACTTGCGAGCTATTCAGCTCTATGTGCCCTTCCCATCCAAAGTGAGGCTTAAAGGCCAAGCTGACTTCGTCAAATTCATCCAAGGATCGGTCATATTGCTGAGCTTTCGACTTACAAACTATCTCGTCATATTCAAATGCTGTAATTGGTAAAGAATGATAATCCAACGCTTGAATTAACATAGGTAGTCGCTTATAGTCAAAACCCATTATGCGTGCACACGCCAGATCAACAGCTACTGGATTCGTGCCCGCGAGAACCATCCCCTCCCGTTTCGGAGTCGGATTCAGCGGACCGTCGCCCTCACCACCAATAATCCCGTCGACGATACAGAATATACGCCTTGCAGGATTATCCTGAATATTTCCGCTTTTATCCGCGTATATAAGTATCCGATTCAGATCAATAACCATTCGCCAAGTGGTGTCATTGCCATACCAGTTGCCGGAACGAATCGTATTAGTGTTTGTATCGCCAAAGATTTTCTTGCCAAGAGCTTGCAACGGCTTGGCCATAATTCTTCGTAGAGGACCGAATAAGGGAAACAAATGCCTGAAGCATACCATGGTCTTCTGCTCTATTCGGTGTATCACGCTGTCATCGGCAAACTGATCACCGCCCTGCGAAGGTGTGCCTAAGCGATGGTGTGGAAGCCAGTTTTTATTCCCATTGATACCAACCGCGTTCTTCATGCTCACCGTGATGCCGGTCTTTTTATGAGTCTTGAGCTTTGGCAGGTTAATCACACAGTCGGCTTCCATAATGGTCTTCGAGATCAGGTATTCGTGGACGTCATCATGGTGGTGGGAGCGCAGTTCGGTGGTGTCGTATTCGGCACCATACAGCAGGTGGCACAAGTGAGAGATTTCGCAGAATTCGGAATGTTGGCCCAAATTCACCTTAACGTAACCGGCAGGATCACCGGCCAATCGTTCATGACCAACGATAACGCCATCAACTTTTCGAGCCTTTTCCGGCCGAAGATCATATACCTCTACTTCAAAACCTGCATGTCGGCGGTAGAACTCCTGAATTTCGTCCAATCCCGCCATTCGTCGAATTGCATCGAAGTCTGCATCATTCTGTGGAGCATCCGCAATGATGATTCGGCCTTGGCCTTTAAGGGCGGTATAGACATAGTCAAGAGCCGCCCGAATAATAGCACCATGAGTTATCAGGCAGTCTTCATGATCAGGCTGTGTCTCGCGAAAATCGCGAATGAAGTTAGGCTTCAATACTACCGTGTCACCCGGTCGGACAATCTTGCCCAGTGGGTTCCAATCTTCTCGACCGTAACGCTCCGCATCGAATTTCAACAATCGCAGCGCATCGCGCACCCCTTCATAAGCATGATTGGCATCATTCGACAGAGTATCGGGACCAAAAGGATATTCGGGATAGCAGGCACCCGGCGAATACGGCGGCTCCGACGGATATCCATCACATCCGCTGGAGATTGCGACATGGGATTTGCTTGATATTTCGTTCAATTTATTGCTTTCTGTGTGTTAACACCAGATGCTTTCGAAACGACATTTTGAAGATTTTGCTGCCACTTCTTGGAGACAGTTGCAACATCGCAGTGTATTTTTGCTGCTTCAATTGCCCTGAGTGAGTATTTCTCCCACAAGGCTGGATCTTGTAGCAAAGAAATAACCTTTTTGGTGTATTCATCGATACGATTCGGTTCGACAAGATAGCCGTTCACACCATTGGTCACAAGGTCCCTTAGCTCTCCTACATCAGCGACAACGGGCACTACGCCGGAAGTCATGGCCTCAATCATAGCAATCGATAAACCTTCGGACTTTGATGTTAACACAAAGGTTTTCGAGCAGTCAAGGACCGCCTTTACATCCTTTTGTTTGCCAAGAAATTCTATATTATCAGTAAGTCCCAACCGACTAGTTTTGGCCTTCATATTCTCCAACAGAGGACCGTCACCAACAATAGCGGCTCTAACGGATGGTATCCTATGGGCAACAGCTTCTACAATTGTAATAAACTGTTCGACTTGTTTGATTGGGACCAATCGCCCAACAAAGACTGAATGAATCCCTCGATCAGCACGAGGCGATTTAAGGTGGCCGTTGACACTTCCGGTGATAATAGCTATGATCCCTTTTATATTCTGGCTTTCCAGGTATTTCTTGGCCCTGCCGCCACGAACAACGATAAGATCAAATAGTCTAACAACAGCTAAGGCCAAAGTCTCAATAAGTTTTGATGGACGCCCAAGAGAATTACCAACGCTTTCAATCGCCCCAAAACCGCCGCCTATTATTTCAACCGGCCCACCAGTCATCTGGTAACAGGATGGCCGTCCTAGTAATTTGCCCGCTACTAGTGCAGAACAGGCTCCAGGTGCAATATGGTAGCCCATGTAAAGATCCGGCCGGTAGCGAATACCGGCGATAATCATCCAAATCGCCTTGGCGCCAGCCCGGCTCAATAGCCGCGATATCCACCTCGGAGGACACACAAAACTGACTCTTTCGAGCGGCAACTGTGGTTCGTCAACAACCAGGATTACCTCATTTATTCCGCTACGAGACAGAGGAGTCACATGCGATAGATACCAGTTAGGATTATGAAAGGTCCCTGTGACCATAATCCGACCCGTTGGCCTCCATGGCCGACGCGGTATGATACTGCCCAGCAAAGCTACAATGTATGTAAAGCCATATACGCTGATTAACAAGATGTGAGCTGCTGCTTTTCGAATTATGCTCATATCAATCGTACCAATAGACTCATATAACATTCGCTAAGCACTTGTACATATCTGCTCATAGATCACTTTTGTCCGGAGGGCCACAGTGTGAGGATGAAAAACAGTGCATAGTGTAAATACGCCAACAATTCCATCAGATCATATATGCTTCGTACCATAGCGCCAGATTAAGTAGTCTATAAAGCAAATTTCCATGATCTCGACGCCCACTGATGTGTTCGTCCATGCATTTAGTGATTTCCCCATAATCAAACAAATTACTATTCTTAATAGCACCGGATGTGATAATTGATTTCATATAATCCGCCAGGGGTTCTTTAAGCCAGTACTCAAAAGGAACATCGAACCCAGTTTTTTTTCCGTCAAGAATGACATCTGGAAGAATGCCCCGCAGCGCTTGACGAAGAATCCATTTCTTCTTCATACCTCTTACCTTTAGAGACGCAGGAATAGACAACACATAGGCTGTGAGATTAGCGTCTAAAAATGGGACTCTAACCTCAATACCATGGGCCATGGTTGCTCTATCAACTTTTTCAAGAAAGTTATTCGGCAGAACAGCCATACAATCCGAGTAAAGCGCTCGTTGGACTGGATCTAACTCAGCAAGACAACTGAAAATTTGTCTATATTCATCGAATTGATCGCTGCATTCGGTTTGTTCTCGTGCATCTTTAGTCAAGATACGCGTAGGTGTTAAGTCACATGTCTCGCTGGTCATCAAGAGTGCCATTCGCATCGCTGGATGTGATGGAGTCATAGTCCCAAGTTGGCGCATAATGCGATGATATTTCACACCACGGAAAGGAAGAACTGAAAGGAATGGTCGGAGTCTCGATACCAAATGCCACAACTTTTCATGCGCAAGGACATTGTATCGTCTATACCCGGCAAATATTTCATCACCACCATCACCCTGAAGCACAACCTTGATTTCTCCACGTAGTTTTTCACACAGCATGTATAAGGGAATATTGGTAGAATCTGCAAAGGGTTCGTCATGACATTTGACCAAACTTTCAATTACTCGCGGTGCGTCCTGGGCTTTAACCTGGATTTCGTGATGATCTGTCCCAAACTGTTCAGCGATCAGCCTTGCTTTCGGTAGTTCATTCACCGCATTTATCCAGTCAAATCCAACAGAAAACGTCTTTAGTTGCCCGCAATAGTATTTTGTCGCCATCGCTGTTATGGCAGATGAGTCGACACCACCACTGAGAAACACTCCAACCGGCACGTCGCTAATCAAATGGTCCGATACGGCTTTGCTGAATCGCTCGCGAACACCATGAATAACTTCATCAACATCGCAATCCTTCTTTTCCTTTACATCGTAAAAGGAATAATATGATGATCTTTGTGTCCCTTTTTTACCAATGGAAAGAATCTGCCCAGGCTGTAGACGCTTGATACCATCAAAGAATGATTTAGAGCCTAAGACATATCCATAATAAAGGTATTCATGCAAAGCCTCCCAATTCAAGTCGCTTCGGACATAATGTGAGGCCAAAATTGCTTTGATTTCAGACCCGAACACTACACCCGAAGGTAGCAGATAGTAGTAAAGCGGCTTAATGCCAAAGCGATCTCGCACTATAAGCAGTTGTTTTGCTTTTGAATCCCATATTGCTATGGCAAACATACCATTAAACATTGCGAAGCAATTCTTGCCCCATCGCATATAACATTTAAGGACAACTTCGGTATCACATTTGCTCTTGAACCTAATTCCTTCTAGTTTCAAACGCCGCTTAAGTTCAGGAAAATTATAGACCTCACCATTGTAGACAAGAATGTACCTTCCGCAACAAGACACCATTGGTTGATGACCGGCTGGCGACAGATCGATTATGCTCAAGCGAGTATGTCCCAAACCAATGGGGCCCGATACTTCTATACCACTGTCATCTGGACCTCGATGCCTCAGGGTTTCAACCATACCCAAAAGCAAGTCTTTATCCACTTTCTGACCGGAAAAATCTGCTATCCCACATATTCCGCACATTTTTTTACTCTTCCATGTGATAGAGTCAAAAGGTTAACTCAAACCGCTCTGCGGCATAAAACACTGACAAATCTCTTAATCCTTTCTGTGCTCTACCCTATCTAATGCCGATTCAATTATGGCACGATAGGTCTCAATGGTTTTGCTGAGGGGCGTATCTGAATGAAAACGTTTTGCGGCCGCACAGCATTCGGCACCCCAATAGTACTCTGTACAATATCGTCGGATAGTCGTAATGTGGGTTCAAGTAATAAGTGCAACATCAGCTGCTGCAACTGCCGCCTTAATGAAATTGGTCTGTTCACGCATTCTGCCTCCCGCTCCGAATCGATAAAGGCGACTACACCAAAAGGCACACTGACATCAGATATTGGATTGCAATTCAAATCTTCGGGTACTCCAACGCGGGCCAGGCCAGCGATACACTTGGCCGACCTGTATGGTCAGGGGGATTGAGCTTGAGGTCTGTGACTTGCTGTCCATTTATTGCTACAGAAGTTGCCTCTGGAGCAGGCACGTAAAGAGTTAAACCAGATAAATCAGAGGCGGGTAATTCGCCAATGGGATTCTCGACCGCCTGGGTATTCAGATCGATGCACAGACCTTTCCCATTCCACGTACTGTTGAAAGCAACCTCGCGTATGGCACGGCGGTATCCCAACAACCGGCGAGTCGTGGTAACAAGAATACTCCCACTTCGAAACTCTTCAGCCAACTGACAAAAGGCCTTGACCGCTGTTTTATTAAACGGAATATTTAGGATCGTCTATCTTGCCGAGATGTGTATAAAGAACGCAAGTTCCACCTTGGCTGATAAGACGTTTCAGCATCCCGTCAGTTAACACTTCGCCGATATGCTTGCCCTGATCACACGAACTGACCCCGCCCCAATGCGGATTACAACGCAGGAATTCATACACCTTACTCTTATCTCGCAACAAAACGGTTGGGCATAATGTCTCATTAGGTTCATGTATGGCGTACTTATGGTTTCCCTTCCGGGCCAATTTCCGCTTCGCCGCTTCCTTAAATAACGTCCGACTCGACTTTACTGGATGTCTCCAATTGAATATCCCACTAAGACTGGCCGGAATGTCCTGCCCCGTAATACTCGTCACTCGTCCGCGCCAGACATACTTTATGCCATAACCAACTGTCAAGTCAGCGTGATATGCTTCATGGTTGAGTTCATCACCATGGCCCTGCATTATATCAGAGCCGAAGTTCATAACCGCTGTTCCATGATCAATCCATACTTCCAATTTGCAGTCGCGGTGGGTCAGTTCGTCCAATGCCCGTACCGCATGTTTGCGTGTTGTGGCCAAGTCACCATACGAGTGCAAGCAATCGATATGGCCACTTCGAATAAGCATCCGGACCATCTCCTGCCCGGCCTCGTCGGTATTCCAGTAAGCGAACTGGCCCGGCGGCATGTCAAAATAGATGGAATTGCCCACTTCCAGCCCCACACCCGGCCCCATGGCCGTCTCTCCCGTTGTATTCAGGAACCGCATGATTTTCCAAAACACATGCCGATCCGGCGTTTCGTTCAAGTCACATGCGACAACAGCTCGTAACAGCCTGCGTTCCACTACAAGATCAGGAATCTCCAACCTTGGTACGGCTCCCGTCCCTTTGTTCAGTACTTCGATTGGTCCGCCAACGCAATGATACAGAGAACGTGCCCCCACAATTGGTGCAACTAACTACAGAAGCCACAAGTCCGTTCACTAATAGATGGTATCCACCCACAATATTCGGGTGCTTTCGAATGGCTGTTGAGATGAAGACCAAGAGTCTGGCTGATGTCGTAGTTGCAACCCGAATTAGCCATTTAGGCGGATAGACCGCATTAACTTTTGGAAGAGCTGGTACGGGAGACAAAGACACTATTGTAATGTGAGGACAAGCTTTGCATGCGCCAAGGGTCGAAGATACAACAATATCCAATTACTGGAGTCAAAACTACCAGTCAGTAGAATCCTGTTCCCCTCACCGTTGTGTGGTTGATGCAGACGGTTGCCAAATATTTTGGCCATGACTAAAACAATACTGTGCATTAGCGTGAAGAGGCGCATAATACGATGGTAATACCAACGTCGTACATGTCGGCCAAACGATACTGATGTCAGCCTGCATTCGCTTGTACTTTCGTCAATTATTGATATAGTCTCCTTCGATTGACTGAACGACTCGAAAAGCCTTGAGCAGCAAATCGTAGGAGGCAGGCGCTACCGGCCTTGAGCATAGGAGGTTCTTTCGTATGCGATAACGTGCCGGAGGGTCTGCTCCAGAGAGTGTTTTGGTTCATAGTCGATCAATTGCTTAATCTTGGTCAGATCGGGTTTGCGAATGAGCATGTCGTCAAAGGGTTGGCCATAAGCCTCCTCATAGCTGATTCGGCGGATATCACTGGTTGAGTTGCACATGCTGATTATCGTTTCGGCCAGTTCGTCAATAGTAATGAGATCGTCTGAGCCGATGTTAACAACCTGTCCGACAGCAGCTTCACAGACCATCAGCTTCTTTACCGCATCAATAACATCGGCAACATGGCAGAAGCATCGTTGTTGCTTTCCGGTACCATACACCGTCAGTGGTTCATTCCGCAAGGCGGCCCGAACAAACCGTGGAACGACCATTCCATACGCTCCGCTTTGTCTTGGACCAATTGTATTGAAAAACCGCCCAATGATTACTTTGAGTCCGTACTGGTTGTGGTAAGCTATAGCCAGGAATTCGTCGACCATCTTACTGCAGGCGTAGCTCCATCGTGTCAAACGCGTCGAACCCAAAAGTGAGTCATCGTCCTCGTTAAAGGGAACGGCCGTGCTTTTACCATAAACCTCCGAAGTGCTAGCCAGGAAAATTCTCCGACCGAACTTGTTAGCCAATTCCAAGACTACCTCGCTACCGTGGATATTTGTCTCGAGCGTGTGGACGGATTGTTCTACGATGAGTTGGACACCCACTGCAGCTGCCAAGTGGATAATTACATCGCAGCACTGGATCAAAGTCGTCATTGTAGGTATATTGCGCATGTCCTCGCGCACGAATTGAAATCCATCTCGCTGCATGAGGTCATGAACGTTGCTTAAACTCCCAGTGGACAGATCGTCTACAATAGTCACAGTTTATCCATCTTCCAGCATGGCCTTAGCGAGGTACGAACCAATGAATCCTGCACCACCAGTAATCAATACTTTCATCTTAGACTCCTAAATGCACGTTACTCTTGAATTTTTCTCTGACAGAGTCGCGTTTTACTTACGCGCGACTCCACATTCCCTACAGGCGGTGTCCACAATCATCGCGCAATAACAAAACCAACACGCACACATCTGCCAACCGGGATGAATTCTGGTCCACTGCAGCCACTATATTGATCGATCATCCCTGACACCTCGTCTCTACATCTTCTGATGGATCAAGTAAGGATGATGAGCTCATGATCGGGTGTCCGGGAATTGCAGACGTGTCCAGGATAATGATACGCTTGGTCGCCCTGTGTGATCGGGAGCATTTCGCTGCAAATCCGAAACTTCCTGCCCATCTATTGTCACACAAGTCGCTTCTGGGTCAGGGACATAAAAAGTCAAACCACATAAGTCAGCGGTAGACAATCCGCCAATGGAGTTTTCATCCACCCGGGTATTCAGATCAATTCGCAGGACTTGGGAATCCCACGTACTGTTGAAAGTAATCTCACGAACAGCACGGCGGTACCCCAACAACCGGCGAGTCGTAGTAACAAGAATACTCCCACTTCGAAACTCTTCCGCCAATCGGCGAAAGGCCTCGGCCGCTGTTTTGTTAAACGGAATATTCTGATCGTTTATCTTTCCAAGATGTGTATAAAGAACGCATGCCCCTCCCCGACTGATAAGACGTTTCAACATCCCGACAGTTAACACTTCGCCGATATACCTGCCTTGATCGCACGAATTAATCCCACCCCAATGTGGGTTGCAACGCATGAATTCATAGACCGGACTGTCATCACGTAAAACGATTGGGCATAATGTCTCATTGGGCCCATGCATGGCGTACTTACGGTTCCCTTTCCGGGCCAGTCTCCGCTTAGCCGCTTCCTTGAATAATGTCCGGCCCGACCTCATCGGGTGTCTCCAATTGAATATTCCATCGAGACTAGCCGGAATGTCCTGCCCCATAATACTCGTCACCCGTCCGCACCATACATACTTTATGCCGTAGTCAATCATCAAGTCGGCATGATATGCATCGTGGCCGACCTCATCACCGTGGCCCTGCATTATATCAGAGCCGAAGTTAGTTGGAACTGTTCCATGATCGACCCAAACTTCCAGCTTGCAGTTGTGACGGTCAAATTCATCCAATGCCCGTGCCGCATGTCTGCGTTTCGTGGCCAAGTCACCATACGAGTGCAAGCAATCGATATGGCCACTTCGAATAAGCATCCGGACCATCTCCCGCCCGGCCTCGTCGGTATTCCAGTAAGCGAACTGGCCCGGCGGCATGTCAAAATAGATGGAATTGCCCACTTCCAGCCCCACACCCGGCCCCATGGCCGTCTCTTCCGTTGTATTCAGGAACCGCATGATTTTCCAAAACACATGCCGATCCGGTGTCTCATCCAGATCACTACAAATCGCCAGTATCGCTCGGTATGGGTACGGCAATGGTCGGAGTTGCACATCAGCATTTAAGCAATTGACTCCAGCAACGGAAGGCTTTTGAGGCATTATCACTTTCGCTGAAAATCCTGAATAGCCCGCAGATACACTTCCCGTGTTCGAGCGGCAACTTTTGCCGGATGGAAACGATCCAGGGCAATTTCCCGCCCCTTCGCTCCCATGGATCGGCGTAAATCATCATTCTTCAAGAGTTGTCCCAATCGCCGGGCGATGTCATCCGGATTGTTCGGATCGACCAGAAAACCGGATTCCCCATCCCGAACCATATACGGCATCCCACACTGATTTGAGGTAACCACCGGCATGCCAGCAGCCATTGCTTCCTCGATAGCCATTGGAGAATTCTCTTGCAGGGAGGTCAGAGCAAATACGCTGGCGGCAGACAACTCCTCACGAATCCGCTCGGTGTTAAGTCTGCCAAGAAGAGTAACTTGCTTTTCCAGCCCCTTTTCTCGTATTTGTCCACGTACTTGTTGGACATAGCCTTCGTTATCAATAGAACCGGCAAGACGAAGTTCGATATCGAGGCCATTCGCGGCAAGTTCAACCACTGCATTGACCAGGGCCAATGTGTTTTTAAGCGGGGTGACGTTTGCCGCACTAAAAATGGTTCCTTTGCGCTCTTTTCTATCAATATCAAAAAACGGCTCTGAGACTGGGTTGTCGATATCATGGATGACACCCGTTGTGATTCCCCCTAGCCTTTCTCTTACATAAGGATTAATGGAGATGATATGCGGCTGATCGGCCCAGCCAACCGTTTCGATTCGGCGCCAAATCCACGATCGCAGCGCCGCAAATCGGCTGCCCGAAAGCAGCGTATCGCCGTAGATAAAACCATGAATTGTAAACACCCTAGGCAGGGCCAATCCCTTGACCATTAATCCATAAGTGTCGTGAACATGAATTATATCCGGCTTGATCTCCTTCAGATATTCCTTCATCTGCCGCCGACCTGGACCGACGGCATTCCGTAGCATACTCCCTCCCGCCCATGGGAGCCGATGGACAATAACCTTTCTCCATCGATCTGTTCTTCGCGACGTGCAGGCTTGCCGAGTCGTTATAACGTGTATATCCAGGTCGTCAAATTTCTCCAAGGCCTGTACGAGATTAACACTGACTGCTTCCACCCCCCCGTGTGGCGCGCCTGGATCGTCAGGAAATGATGTCGCAACCGCAACCTTCAAACACTATCTCCATCACCGTTGTCGCACGCTACATTGACAACATCACAAAAAACTCGCTCAAATCGTTCCATGACCTTATCAACCGAATGGTTCTCCCTAAAATATTCACGAGCGGACTGGGATGTCTCCAGCCATTTAGCTGGCGATTCTAACAACTCGCGAATCCCGGCCGTCAATTCGGGAACATCTTTACCCACTTTGCCAAGGCCTTGACTGGAGATTATACCGTCCGGATCGAACGTTGTCACAACCGGCAAACCATGGCTCCAGGCTTCCAGGAAAATATTAGGAAAACCTTCTGCACGACTTGTGCAAATCAGGGCTGCCGTTCGCTGATAGAACTGGTGCACGCGTGAATGAGAAACCATCCCATGTAGATGTAAGTTCGGTATACCCTTGGCTCGTGACCGCAAGCGCTGGACATATTCCGATTCGCTATTGCCATCACCAATAACATCGAATTGGAGATACTGAAGCTGTTCCGCAATGTCCAAAAGCAGTTCCAGTCGTTTGACGGGCTTAAGCGATCCTATCCAGAGGAGGCGCCTTCCCCGAGCAGATGCCATAGTGTCTGCCCCACCAAGGGAACCCCCGTAATCCGGAGCACAATTGGGTATGACCGTGCTATCAATACCAAAGCTCTCACGGAGGAGTCTCTTCTGCGTCACCGTCTGGGCGATAACGAGATTCGCCCGCCGGAGACCATAACGGCAAAAAACACGTTCATGCCTCGCTGTACAGTAGGGGAGGCTAACAAGGCAGCTGGCATCACTCGCAACAGCAAACACAAACTTCCGACGATGCCAACGGCAAAAAGCTGCCACAATGCCGGTGATACTGTCACTTGTTCTTTGGTAGTAGATGTCAGCGTCGACCCTCCTCATCGCTCGCCAGAGGCTTGTAAGCCTGGGGTGCAGAAAGCGCAGCACCCGGATTCCTACATTCTTGCCATACGCCTTAATAATGCGCATCCCATCTATTTCCAACTCATCATCCTGGCCATAATCGAGTGTTATGAAGCTGACTCTATATCCTCGTTTGGCAAACTCCCCGCCAATGATCACCTGCTGTATTTCCGCACCGCCGATGTGTCCAAACTTTGGATCATCCACTAGCGCAGCAAAGTTATCCAGTGAGACAAAACAAATGCTTAGTTTACCGGTGGTCTCAATACATTCATTCATAAACCAGGTCTTTTGAATGAATCAAAAGCCTCTTCATAAACTTAGTCTGCCCACTGCTTTCTAGGAGTGTGTCCGAGTATTCATCCATAAAATGCGTAAGTCTTTTCTGCTAAGGGACTTAGTGATTTTGAGTGATTTTGAACCCAAAACAGCTAATTGTTTCTTTTGCAAGCACTTATGAATTTCAAAAGTTATTACTCAGACAGACTCCTAGCAGAATTATTGCCAAGCAGGGTTTTATAGCACTTGACAACCTTATCAACATAGGCAGATATACCGAATGCACGAGCACGACTCGAAGCCTGTGAGGCAAGTTTGGTCCGTAGCAACTGATCTCCTATCAACCTGACCAAGTGCCCTGACAGTTCATCTTCATTCTCTTTTTCAAAAAGCAAGCCATTATCACCATGACTGATCACCTCTGGAATACCACCAGCCCTCGCAGCCACACAAGGTAAGCCAGCAGCCATTGCTTCAATAAGTGCCCCAGGCATCCCTTCAGAACGTGATGGTAAGATAAAGATATCGCTTGACTTGAGAATTTCTGGGATGTCATTTCGATGTCCCAAGAAATGAATATATTTTGACAATTTATAGTGTCTAATCAAGTCAGCAAGCTGCTGAAAAATTCTGGTTTCTTCGGAAGATGTTATGCTCCCAACAAAGACCAATCGCGCATTCGGAATCACATTATGAACTTTTGCAAAAGCCCTTATAGCTATATCCCACCCTTTAACAGGCACCGCATGTCCTACGGTAGCGATCAGAATGTGCGATGGATTTAAGCCCAACTTGTCTCCGAACTTCACCTTAGCGGCAGTCGAATATCGCATATAGTCTACAGGCTGATATATTGTATCAATATGTTTACCGGAACAGCCTGACTCCATAAGTTCAAGGCGAACCTTCTCGCTTATCGCCATAATCCGATGGGCACACAAACATGTTACTCGCGTACTCGGCATCAAGCGATGCAGTCCTTTGGGTGCAATTCCTTTTTCATAATACGATGACATTGCCAACTTAGACCATATACGGACAGGAACTCCTGCAAGAGCTGCGCCAATCATCGGACTGGTGTGGTCGTTATCGCAGTGAAAAATATCACATTTGAGATGTCGCAGCAGCTTATAGGTACGCCAAATGCTCACAGGGTCAAAGTTTCGATGCGACTGCGGCTGGATGAAAACTCCGCAGCCGGCTTTCCTGAAAGGTTCAAGCAGTGCGGGATCCTCAGGCATCCTGTAGCAGACAAGGTAGTTTCGCCAGCCCTGCTGTTGGCACCGCTGAAAGACTGCCAGAGTCGCCTGATAATTCGAATTTACAGTTTTCGGAGAACCTCCCCAGTAGTGGACTAATGTGATCGGTCTGTTCATACAACTGACTCTCTCAAACCCGCAAATAGGACTATCCGCATCCTAAGCCTATTCATAGACTTAGTCTGCCCACTACTTTGAGTGCAATTGGTTTAGGCAGCAACCTGAGAATTCTTAGCATAACTCGCTCACGAACTGTGAGAGGAAAAAGGCTCTTTGCATCCTCGATGGTATCGGAGCTGATAAAGCATTCCGTGCCAGCCTCTATAAGCAGATAGTCCATGGCAAGCATCCTCGCAAAGGGGCGGTACTCGTTGACCACCTCAGAGCCAAGCTCAATTGCACGGTGCATATTCCTGCACAGGCTTTTTAACTGGAGGTCACGAGATCCGGCTCCTCTTCTAGAGAGAGAGACGGGATTGTCACGATACCAGCGCCAGCGGACCTCTCCGCAAACTGCAATCCGTGGGTATCTCAGAGCAATCCTGCGCCACATGTCCCTGTCCATGCCATTTGGCATAGCAGGATCGAAGTTGCCCAGCTCATCAAACACGGAACGTTTTATCATGAATCCACATTTCCCAAAGCCAAATCCCGCCAGTGCCACGCGGAAGTAAGACAAGAATCCTTCACGCTCAATTTCCTCTTCCACGGCCTGTGGAATCTGCACACAACGGCGACCATTTTGCGTGACTTCCTCATGGCGGCAATAGGTCCATTTTACATCTGGACTCTTGCTGATCAGCTTAACATGAGATTTAACAAAGCCCGGCAACCATTCATCATCTGCATCCAGGACTGCAATCCACTCCCCTCTCGCCTGCTTTATCCCAAAGTTCATTGCACCAGAAAGTCCTGTGTTATTCTGATAGAAATAACGAATCTCATCACCGTAGTTGCGGACAATCTCGGCTGTGTTGTCGGTTGAGCCGTCATCGATTATGAGGACCTCATCAAATGGATGGCTTTGTGCGAGCACACTGTCCACAGCCCGAGTGATAGTATTAGCAGCATTGAATGCTGGAATGATGGCCGACACTTTCATATAACATTCTCCTGATACATGGCGCTGGACTATACCACATGTATTCATTGCCTTTTGCCATGCCACTTGCTTAAACATATAAACAGTTCAATATTTTGCTGTTGACTCCTTTGGTCAACCTATAAATTCAACAGTTTAGATAGTCCCATCATAGGGTTTTGAAGAAAATAACTTTTAGGATTTATGGACACGACTATAATCCTCGGAAAGTCGCCCGCCAATTACGTATTTGTATGGCTAATTCTCTAATCGTAGATCTTGTCGGCTTGTTACGCAGACGCAAAATGCTGTAGCTTTGTTGTTATAACTTTCTTTCTCTGAATCGGAATTCGACACGGTTTTCTGGTGTTGCTGCTCCTCCCGCTTCTTCTGAGACAGAGAAGAGCGAAGAACCCACACTGTACGACCGGCGATCTGGCTCCCCGGGTGTTTAACGGCGCGTGGGTGCAGCGCAGGATGCAATCGGGGCCAGTTCGGACTCCGACAAGGCCATGTCGCTTCGCAGCAGTTTCAGAGCGTCTTGCTCGGACGTGGCCGCTGTCTGCTCTTCCTGCTCTAGGGCCTCGTGCCGGCTCATCTGCCCTCCGTTTATCATATTGCAGTACCCGAAGCAGTCCTTGGTGCAACCCAACTGCCTCAAGAAGCAGTAATTCATCAGTACGTGGAGCTTGCAGTCTATTCTCCACGTGGATGCGTGCCCGGCTGGCTTCCGCCAACCTAGCTCCCTCGCGATGGTTTGCTTTATCGCCTCCCTATCCCATGGAAGGTAGTCAAACAAGCTGACTTCGCGAATCGTCCTATTCCTTAATCTGGCCGGCTTCCTCGATAGGACGCGGTTGCCGGGTACCGGGAACTCATGTCGTTGAAGGAGACCATAAAACTGCGCCTTGTGGTACTGGAGATTCAGGAGTTTCTCGCGCCGGGCGAGGCCGGCACGCTCAATGGCTAACGCCCCGCGCATCTGATCGGTCCGCTCGATGCTGGAGTTCCCCCAGAGGATGAGGGGTGTCTGGTAACGCTCGGCCGCTCTGTAAACCGCGCTGGTGTATCCATAGACACATGCATCGCACAGATCTCCTGTGATTGCGGCCGGACCATACGGCAACGCGGCTCGAACAGAAGCACGCACGATTTTGCTGGCGATATTCCGGCGAGAGCGCACGATAAGCAGTTCCACCTCGAGGCGCCGGCATGCGTTCTGCATGTTGACCAGCGCCTGATCAACCCTGAATTCGTTGTCGTAGTTGACGGCTAACACTCTGAGCCCATATCTCTTGACAGCAGCATGAAGGACGAATGTGCTGTCCCTGCCTCCACTCAGCGGAACAATGCAGTCAAACCGATTGGCCAGCGTTTGGCTTTCTCCAGTAAGCTGCTTGAGCTCTGCTTCGTCCCGACACTCGCGGTCCACGTACTCGCGGCAGAAACTGCAGACTCCATCTTCGTCAAATATGATGCCTGGGACCGTCTCCGGCATCACGCATCGCGAACACTTCCTGATCTGACTGCTCGTGGTCATTAGGTCTGGCTTTCTCGTGACGTCCTTGGGCAGGTCCACCCGACTGGTGATTTGCATATGCTCACTGTTTGTCGTATCCTTGTTCATGTGGTGTGTCCTTTCCTTTTAACTGGGATTTCCCATATACACTTCACTGAAACTCTCCTGAACACTTGAAGTCGCATAATATCAAAATCTCATTGAGATTGTGACAATTTTGTGGCGGAACCAGCGAGTTGTCTCGCAAAAAACGCCAAAAAAGTCGAGCACTTACGTCAATAACCCGCCAGTGCCGCGCGGAAGTAAGACAAAAATCCTTCACGTTCAATTTCCTCTTCGATGGCCTGTGGAATCTGCACTTGCAGACGGCCATTTTGCGTGACTTCCTCATGGCGGCAATAGGTCCACTTTACGTCGGGATTCTTGCTGATCAGCTTAACATGGGATTTAACAGAGCCCGGCAACCATTCATCATCTGCATCCAGGAATCCAATCCACTCCCCCTTCGCATGCTCTATCCCATAGTTCATCGCACCAGAGAGTCCTGTGTTGTTCTGATAGAAATAACGGATCGCATCTCCGTAGTTGCGGACAATCTCGTCTGTATTGTCGGTCGACCCGTCATCAATGATAAGAACCTCATCAACTGGCTGGCTTTGTGCGAGCACACTGTCTATAGCCCGCATGATAGTATCAGCGGCATTATATGTTGGAATGATGACCGACATTTCCATTACAAAGCTCCTTGCTCAACGAACCACCTAAGCCACAGACTTACTGTCAGTCCACAATCACTCAAAAAACTACCAATAAATGTTGGAACCATCCGGGACACAAGAAGGGCTTAATCGTATGATATCCTGATGAGAATCCGGTCGCTTCGATCCGACCGCGATGTAATATGTCGAGGCGTGGAAGTCCCAGTTTCCATTGATGTAGATTAGCGAAAGTCCGTTTATCTAAAACAAACGCTTCAATGCAGATGGTGCAATGCGCCAATAGTCACCGTAGATGTCGCTCGATGAGCTGCTCTCGTGAACACGCTGGCACCAGGGCACGACAACTATGACAATGTCCCGACTAAGAGTCGTAAGATTCTCAAATGCCATGAAAACATTGAATACATGCTCCAATACTGTATGGCATATTACGATATCATATCTCCCCACTAATGATGGGGTTAATGGACGGTCAAGGTTGATGGCCACGTCCGGCCGCCTTCTAACTGAGTGGTCTCGGCCTTCGTAGATGTGAAGCTCCCGCATAGATACGTGGTACTCAGTTGCCCGCGGGAAGTATTCTCTGTAAAAGCCACCTTGTTTGTCTTCATCGCACCAACCAGAGCAGTTCAGTACGCTGCCTGACAATAGGGCTCCTATCTTCTCCAGTTCTCTGTTACTCCACGCACGGGGTATTCTATTGATACCCCGGGGCCGATAGAAAAGGAGTTTCCATATCTTTTCCCAAGGTGAACTGGGTGCCGGTCCAACGTCGAATCTAATCCAATTATGGTTCTTCTTAGAATCACACATGGTGCTGTCCTTCTTCATATACCTGTCCATTAGCCAGGATCAGGATAATCCTCGGAAATCACAAGCGTTAAATTATGCAATGCATTGAGTCCAACAATGCTGTTGGATAAGACAGGTTTATCAATAGATGGTTCCACTATACGTCTAACACTTGGTGGTAGCTGATCCAAACGAGTGGAAAAACAGTCTCTTAGTTTTGTGTGGAAGGCTCTAAAGTAGGAAGGTTTTCTCTCTTTTTCTGTATGCACCCATCTTCCAGATCGGGCAAAGCGGTCATTCCGGTAACCGCGTACATTTTCCCAGCAACTATATGTATTCTTGACATAATCCAAGGGCATGAATCTTTTCAACACCCGGTAAACAGAACGACATAATGAATATGAGTAGCTTTCGTCCCTACGAACCTCATAGCCCGGTAAAGGCAATCCTATCACAGGAATCCGCGACAGATGACCCAGATCATCCACAAATACCTTGTGAATCATTGTACTTCTATACAAATTTTTTTGAAACCTCAAATCTAGTCTTACTCGCGAAAAGAAGTCCATCAACTCAACATCTAAACAAGGAAGCATCCATTGACAATTGAAGAACTCATAAACCCTCACAGAATTTATGATATGTCTGGCCTGTCTGTTTTCACCCTCCCAAGTTTCGTAACTGCCAATAGCGGCTAATTTATCTTCATCGGAAAGTATAGGCAGGATATCTCTTATCCGCTCTACAAACAAATCTTTGAGATGCGGACATGAGTTGCGCCAAGACCATAGCCAGTAATGGCGAGATAAAACAACTTCAGGCACCAGCATATCAAATCTTGAATTCTCTTCTGCATAATAAAGTTTATTAGGCACCTGACTGCCAGCGATAAAACCAAGTGAAAGCCCGGGGACAAACACCACATCATTAGCTGAGATATCACTCAAAATCTTTCTTGTGGCGGGCCAATCCTGAATATTAGAAACACTGGAGTAGTTATGCCCGTCGTTCATATACTCACTCACTCGCCCCTCCCGAAACCAGTTATACCAGGAAAATTCATCGTAGGGACAAAAGAGCCATTCATAGCCCAAAGCTTTGGCGACTGCGCGGCTCGTTTCCGCTTCTGCATTACCACGTCTACCGTAGCTAAAGCAAATGACATTTTCTACACCGCACTTCTTGAGCATAGCGACAATAAGCCGTGAATCCCACCCACCGCTGAGTGGAATCACAGGCGTTTTTCCTTTTAACGCTACTGCGTAGCGGCTAAATATCCGATGCCACAGCTTTGACAGTTCTTCTTCCAACTCCTGCTCACCTGCTTCAAAATAACTTCCCAAAGTAAATCGGTAGTATCGATGGGTGCTTATTCTGGGTGAAGCATTTTTGGAAATTTTAACCTCCAAAATCTCTCCGGGCTGAATTTGGTACAATCCCTTATACAAAGTATCTTTCCCAGTAACATATCCAGTTACTAAAAACTCAGCCGCACAAATATCATCTAATTCCGCATTATTTAAGCATTTCAAAACCTCTCCGGCATTACCGGACAGAAAAACCCTGCCATTTTTCACTGCGTAAAACAGAGGAATGCTTCTAAGTCGGTCAACAGCCGCTAAAACAATATTATCAGATTCATAGACCAAAGCCCAGCATCCGTTAAGTCGGGGGATTAAGTCTTTGAGAACCGAAATACGTTCTTCAGCGGGAACTTCCTCCAGATGATCGGATATATACCGAACTAATTTATCTCCTGAGTAGTATAACTCATCAATAAAAGTATAGCCACGAATCCGAAGGGAATAAGAGTTTCTACTCACTTCATCCCATGTTGTATACTCATTCACGAAATTTATTGAGATTTTTCTTTTTTGTTCCATCGTCCAAGCAGTAATACCCTGGTTATGGTATCAGCGGTGAAGTCGCGAATACCGGGATCAAAATGATATAAGCCATAAACGTAGATGATAGTAGCAAATCCAAGACTTGTCAAACCCAAAAACATGTTACCCCAAATCCACGCAAAACAACATGCTGGAAGCAACAGCAAAGATGATAAAAACGCGTATTTTAAGATTGTTTTTATTCCCCATCGTAAAGAAACTTCACTATTCCGCAATATCCAGCAGAGCATGAAACTCCAACCAATTACACTAACAATAACAAAAATAGCCAGGGTTATCCTTGGTTCACCTGTTTGCGCACCTACCAGTAAAGCAAGCGTTCTACTTACTACTAATCCTATATTGAAAGCCAATCCTGTCCCTTGACGCTGTAGAACAGAAAATACCGTACTCAAGGGAGCAGAAATAAAAACAATAAGTGTCCAGGCGCTCAAGATTTGCGCGTAAACTCCGGCTTCAATCCATTTTTCTCCAAATACAAATCCGAACAGCGGTCCACCCAGCAAGCCTAATGCTGCTATAGGAAAAACGCCAATCTGAACGAGCTTTCTGAAAATATTGCTGACAACTGCAGATAGAGTTCCCGTTTCGTTGTATTCTTTCGCCGCGGTGGGGAAGAATACTTGACGTATGGAACTGCCAAGCAGCATCATCGGGAGACTGACAAGCCTCTTTCCTATTGAGTAGTAGCCAACCACAGTCATAGAGAAATATAAACCGAGTATGATTGGCGGCAATTGAACAGAAATGGCGTTCAGTAGTTCCGTCCAGGTGCTGAAAATAGGGAACTTTTTATGCTTTTTCGCTACCGTCCAAATGATCTTAAGATCGAGATCAGACTCCTTGATGTCAGATACTAGTCTGCGGCCCAAGAATACCAGAAGCAGAAAAATGCCAAAACTAATGCCAACAAAATGACCTGCAAATAATACTAATGCCGATGCTCCAATGATCAATGCCCACGCCACATTAACAAGTTTGCCGCTTAATTCGCAGCAAAATTCGGCCCAGGCCACTGCACCGAATCTTCCTTCGCGTACCGCCCAGTATCTCAATGGTTTCTCCACACCACCAATAAAGACGGCTAATGGAAGCAGCCAAAGAAATATACTCAATTCAGGTGTTTTAAACCATCGTGCCATGCTTCCTTTCGAAAAAGGCACTGCTGCTAGCACTAATAGGGTGAAAATGAGCGTAAAAAATAGGCATATTATAAAGCTTGCGCTAGTTTCCTTTTTGTTTACCCCCAGGGGTATTGAAAGTTCATATCCCAAGCATGTTATCACACCGATAATACCAGCTATTGACCCAAATATCTGAAATATGCCAAAATGTTCCGGCAAAAACAACCTCGCTATTATCGGTGCGGATATGAAGCTCAATAATAGCACAGCCAGTCTGCTGGAAGTTAGTTTTATAACGTTACGACCTATCGACATTCCGCATTTCCGACCTTTGAAAGAGATTTGTAAAAGCCAGTTTCGTCATGATTTAGCCCAAACCAATGGTGTTTGTGATACTGTAATGTCCTTGGTAGGGTATATGGCGGCTGCTGATGTTCCATCAGCTTTGGCCAAGAGATGAATCCGAGCTACGTAGAGCCGGAGCATTACTCCGATAGCACACCACAGCCCCAGGTCAATGTTGTCCGGATAAAAATATTGGCCACCCATATTAGACACTAAGTGGCCGGTTAAAAGAGCCAGGGCAATCCCTCCAGCCGCCGTGTACAATGGATCTGTTCGATCAACAAAAAGCCGAGCGGAATATACCCAGATGACCATATGCAAGCCGATAATAATGACAAAACCTATCAGGCCATTATCGAGCAGTATCTCCAGATAAGCATTATGCGGATGCGTGACAGCATCCCAAACATCCAGTTCTTTTTCAAGAGTCTCTTGCAGGCCTGTCCGCACCATGGCTTCCCGCCCGAACCCGAAGACCGGGGATTCTTGGATCTTAGAAATGACGTACGGCCAAAACTCACTTCGTCCAGCAGTAACTTCGTAATCGTTGGTGATTTCCTCTCCGGCAACATCAATTTCGCCGAAACCCTGCAACATCCGCGCCCTGGCTCCGGGAAGTGCAGCGTACAGGATGAGCACCGCAAAAGGCAGCAGTAATAAGTATCGCCGCCAGCGAAGCAAGCATAGAATCACCAAAGTTGTGGTACAGGCAATATAGCCGATGCGACTCCCTGCCAAAGCTACGGCATATAGGCTTGTGACGCATGCACCGAGCATGAAGAGTTTGTACTTCCGCATTTTCAGGAGGGGCATTATTGCCAGCATCGCCCAAGGGACACCCGACATCATCTTTGCCGCACCATTGACGTTTATTCCAATGTCCTCATTTATATTCGAACGAGCTTTCAAATTTCCGGGTTCTAACACAACCATAAGCGGCACATATCTAACTATCTGAACGGTGAACAGAGCAAACAACAGAAGGGTGCATGCAAGGGCCAATTTGATTCGATGACGCGTGCGGCAACCGTCAAAGAGCAGTAGGCCGACTATAGGCCACTTAATCGTGTTGATCAATTGCTCACTGATAAGATCTAGCGGTGTAAAATGTGCCAGCTGACTTCGATCAACCATCATCCGCACCCAGCCAACCAATATCACACCCAGCCAAAGCAGCAAGAAGACATTGATATTCCTTGGCATGTCCCAAACGAATCCCTGACGTCTACGATTCATCAGCCAAGCGAGGAATATATCGGTAAAGAGAACATTCCACACGTTCAAGCCTTGAATACCTCCGAAACTCTGGGGGAAATCCAGACGCCCCATAACAGCCGTCAACAAGATCAGACCGCAGAGGCTCTTGAACCAGTCCTTCCAGGCATAGACCAAAAGGATAGCTACACAAACATATACGGCCAATTGACGGATAAAGATAATCATATTTGATTATTACGCTTTGAAGCAGGACTTTTTTTGGAGCTTGGAGTACTGTTCTAAGGGTTCTTAAGTGCGGTTGGCGGGCCAGGCGTGGACTATCCAGCCCATGTGATAGGGGCGGCTTTCGTAATCGATAGAGCTGAGCGGGAACGCTGCATCAACTGCTGGCATCCGGATCGCTGGGTGCAGGCGGCTGGCGGCTGCCTGCAGGTATCGCACCAGCCTGCAGGGTTCCCGCCGGGCGACTTTGCGCCAGATAATATTCCGCTCCGTGTCAATAAGAGATCCTGGAATCTCCAGCGGATTGAACAGCCAGCGGAGACCTTTCTCTATAGATTCAGAATAATCCCGGTCACAGGCTTTGGCCAGAGCAAACAGAGCCATCGGAGCCATCGAATCCTGATGTACCGAATACACCGGATAGTATTCGACAACTCGGCCGGTGCGAATATCAAAGTGCCACCACCACTGGCCTTTCGGCCCCTGCAGTTGGCACATACGATCGGCGCAGCGACAAGCTATTTCGGCGGCCCGGGCGTCTCCGGTTACCAGATAGTAGTAGGACAGCGCCTGGATCGGATACAAGAAGTCTGCAAAACAGCTTATATGAGCACGCAGTGCCGACAGGCCTTTCTTTGCGGGCTCATGTGGAAAAATGCCTGATTCCTGTCTGAAAGAGTCCATCAGGGAATCGGCAATTCTTTCGGCAATAGCCATGTCGGTGGCCTCACTTCCGTCGATGACTAGTGCTGTCAAGGCCCAGGAAAGCTCAACGGTTGGATATGCTCCACCTGCCGGATCCATCCCCTTCAGTGTCTCCACAGCCTCGTGGGCATGTGGGTGTTGAAGCATTCTTGCCGCCCAAGTCGTCAGGGCAACTTCACCCATTTCTTGCGATTCTCCACAGTCAGCGATCAGTTGTCCACAGACATCATGGCGACTGTTGTTGCCGAGCACCTCTGCTGCTATATGCTGATCCTCGCCAGCCAAACCAATTAAGGCCGTCGCTGTATACCGCTGACTCACACCCTCAAGGACCTCACCCTTGCCGTTCCTTCGTAATCGAAAGGCAAACAGTCGCTCTTTGGGGCGGTACATCCTTGCCAGTGAATGAACGGCAATCGATCGCAGCTTTCGGACGACTTCAGAAACAGCTGGTATATCAGATTGGCTTCTTTGACTTACTATAATTATTGCACCACTTCCGATGCTGATTTTCACTAATGTGGTTTCGGTTAATTTCAGAAAACCGTCTTAAGAAATTGTTGTGAACTCAAAGTTAGATAAGGTGGTACGATGCTTAAATCCGGATAGACTCCGTCCCATATAGTTAAGCTCCTATAACAACTAACAACGAGAAAATCATGACTACCTGGTTTTGCTGTAATGATAACCGTATCCGTATTTTTCGTGATCGCTCGAACCAATGAATACGGTCCCTAAAACACGCCCCCCGGCAGGACTCATTTGACCGTGTTGATCAATTCCTCACTGATCAGGTTGCTGAGAGGATAGTCCTCGATATGGCTGCGGTCAAAGACAACCCGCAAGAAACTGACCAGAATCACCCCCAGGTACAACAGCAGCAACACACTGATTTGACGTGGCATATCCCACAGGAATCCCTGACGTCTGCGATTCACCAACCAAGCGAGGAATACATTGGCAAAGAGAATATTCCACAGGTTCAAGCCTTGGATACCTCCGAAACTCGTTGGGAAATCATAGCGATTTATAAGAGCTGTCAACAGGATCAGGACGCAGAGACTCTTGAACCAATCCTTCCAGGCATAGACTGAAAGGATAGCTACGAAAATGTATACGGCCAATTGACGGATAATCACAGGGATAATCATATTTAAGTATTACGCTTTGAAGTAGGTCTTTTTGTAGAGCCTGGAATACTGTTTTAAGGGTTCTGAAGTGCGCTTGGCGGGCCATGCATGGAGAATCCAACCCATGTGATAGGGGCGGCTTTCGTAATCGATTGAGTTGGGTGGGAATGCTACATCAACTCCGGGCAGCCGGATAGCTGGGTGCATGTAGCTGGCCATTGCCTGCAGGCGGGTCACCAGCCTGCCAGGTTCACGCCGGGCGACCTTGCGCCAAATAACATCCCGTTCCGTATCAACAAGTGTCCCGGGAATCTCCGGTGGATTGGCAAGCCAATGGAGGCCTTTCTCTATCGAGGCAGAATAATCCCGGCCACAGGCCTTGGCCAGGGCAAACAAGGCCATGGGAACCATAGAATCCTGATGCACCGAATACACTGGGTAGCGTTCTACTACCTGACCGGTCCGCACATCGAAGTGCCACCACCACTGCCCCTCGGCACCTTGAAATTGGCACATACGATCGGCGCAGCTACAAGCTATTTCTGCGGCCAGGGCATCCCCGGTAGCCTGATAATAATAGGACAACGCCTGGATAGGATACACGAAGTCTGCAAAACAGCTCACGTGAGCACCAAGACCCAACAGGCCTTTCCTTGCGGGCCCATGTGGAAAAAAGCCCGATTTCTGTCTGAAAGAGCCAATCAGAACATCAGCAATTCTTCTGGCGAGAGGCATGTCGGTGGTCGGACATCCGCCAATAACAAGAGCTGTCAAGGCCCAGGAAAGCTCAATGGTCGGATATACTCCCCTTGCCGGGTCCATCCGTCTCAGCGTCTCTACAGCCTTGTAGGCATATGGGTGTTGTAACATTCTCGCCGCCCAAGTCGTCAGGGCAACTTCCCCCAGTTCTTGTGATTCTCCAAAGTCAGCGAGCAGTCGTCCACAAACATCTTCCCGACTGTGGTTGCCGAGCACCTCTGCTGCGATATGCTGGTCCTCGCCGGCCAGGCCTATCAAGGCCGTCGCAGTATACCGCCGACTCACACCCTCCAGGACCTCACCCTGGCCGTTTCTTCGCAATCGAAAGGCGAATAGCCGCTCTTTGGGGCGGTACATCCTTGCTAATGAATGAACGGCTATGGAGCGCAGCTTTCGAACAAGTTCAGAAAGAGTCGGTATATTAGATTGGCTTCTTTGACTCACTATAATTATGACTCACGGGATCTGCTATAATAATGATAACCGTATCCGTATTTTTCTTGGCTTCCTGAACCAATGAAGACAGTCCCTAAAAGGCGTCCCCCAGAAGAAAGAAGACGGGCGAGAGCATTAATTACATTCGCGCGCCGCGATACAAGCTCTCGCTCCACCATAATGGTACCATCGACCTGGCTTGAAAGTATTGTTGCATCCGCCAGCATCAGAATAGGGGGACTATCCAGCAGTATGATGTTGTACTGTTTGCGAAGTTGGCCAATACAGGTCTTGAAAGCTCCGTTAGCTGTTTCCTCAAACACCGCACCCTCATCGCCTCGTTTTCCAGCAGGCACGATACTCAGGCCGGATGTTTCCGTCGGGAAAATGTGCCGCTTGTCCACAGACCTGCAACACAAAGATTCAATGAAGCCAGACTTATCGAGGAGATTGAACCGCTTCGTCAGAGTCATCTTTTGGAGGTCCACATCCATCATGAGGACCTTCTTACCTACCTGAGCAAGACTCTTGCCCAACATCATCGTGAAGGTCGATTTGCCAGTCCCAGCATCAGCGCTGGTAACCAGTACAGCAGTACTGCCCTGACCATTTAATCGCGACAATAATGTCGTACGCACGAACCGGATGGATTCGATCATGGCAGGACTGACTTCATCGACTGGTGATGTTCTGTTACGTGCCTCAGGTATGTACCCAAGGAACGGAACTTGCATTGGAGAGGGCATGTCCTTAGGAGTATAAATGGCCTGATTTCTGCTGGCCTTTAGGAATGCCGCACCACCGCCCATACCCAAGCCCAGAACCAGTGCCATGGCAGTGAACATAATTCGACGGTCATTGTAAGGTTGGGAGCTCGCATGGGCCCACGTCAACACCTCGATTGAACCGGGGACGTTGCGCTCCATATTCTTCTGGTCCAGACGCTGCCGAACCGCTTCGAACAACTCACGCTTGTGCAGCAGTGAGTTGTTCTCCTTCTCGAGTAATTGGGCGCTTTCGAAAAGCCCTTCAAACTCTGCCTGCTGTTTCTCATACTCTGCAAGTAAAAGCTGCTCCTCATGTTTGAACCGGGCCAGTTGATGCTCCATGGATATCGATCCTTCTTCGTAACCGAGGCCACTGGTACCGGTGATTGTTATCGGCACTCCAGCCACATTTTTCGGTTGGTCACGCCACTGCTCATCCAGTTGTGCCTCTCGCAGTCGAAGCAATTCCTCCGCGAACATCAAGTCCTTTTCCGCCCGAACCACATCCGGATGTTGGGGAGTAAGCAAGCTGGTGGCAATCTTGTGTCGAATAGTCCTCACGTCAACATCCAGCTTCCGCCATTCCGCATTCTCATTGTATTTTGGTTTCTTCTCCATCCTGCCGGTGGGAGCAACCGACACATCATTGCTATCATAGGTAATGGTCTGCTTCATCTCCCATTCCAATACAGCAATACTCTGTCGCAGTTCATTGAGACGGGCCTGTGTTCCATCCAGACGAATCCTTTTGCCAGAGATAAGCTCCTGCGGATTTCCTGTGCCGAGCGATCTGCGAAGCTCAGCAATGATCTTCTCCCGCCCCTGGATTTCGTTTTCCAAAGATTTGTACTGGTCTCCCAGTTGGAGGTAGAGCTTGTCCTTAGTCGAATCAGACATTTCCCCAACGTATTTTATATAGTGATCCAAAATAGTATCCACAATAAGCTTGGCATCTTTGGCATTGGAGTCCATAAAGGTGACGTCAATTATCTCGGTTCCGCGTCGAGGCTGGACTGAAAGAACATCCCTGAGCCTTTCCACTGGGGGAGCAGCTGGGTTTCCGCGCACCCGCTGCACAAGCGATTCTGGAGGCTCTTTGTACCACTGTGTCTCCTGGACTTCTTGCTGGTCAAACACACGTTGAAGGACTATCAAACTCCTCATAATGGAGACCTGGGTGTTCAAGAATGATGAATATAATGGAATCATTCCGCTCTCCTCTGTCCGGAAAACCAGATACGGGATAATAGGCCGAACTCGCACTTCCGCCCTGGCTCGGTACTTAGGAATTACAAAGGTCCAGATAGCAGCGATCGCGGGAGCGGCCACTAAGACGAAAACTGCCAGAATCGTCCATTTGAAACGAAAGATCGATTCAACTATATCGGTAGCTGGTGTGACGCCTTGCGCGGGACCCCCCGTCCCCATAAACTGATTAGGTAGTAATGTCGCATCGGCTACTGATATCGGCTTTTTGGCACTATGTATGATTTCTGTGGGTTGCATCTCTTCGCGGGGCCTGCTGGAATCATCCCTTGCTTGCACTATCGGATCTGGACGGAGCTGGCGACTTTCTCCTGCCGAGTTCGTATTGCGTTTGATTTTATCTTCCATATTATCCAATCTTACCTCCCTTCCAATTAGCTTGTTCTGTTTGTTTTAGGACATACATATTTCAAACCTTGTGAAAAATCACTACACACAACTTATACTGTTTGACTATTTCTTTTGTGTCTTTAACACGAAGCAGCTCAGACACACCTATTGCTTCACTCAGTCTTTACGACCCTCATCCGACATAGTTAAATCAACCATTTTTTTTCCGACGACTCGGAGAAAATAAGGAAAAAGGGCTTTTTGGATTGGCCATCTTTTAAGCGGTTCTCTTATGAGACGGAACAGAAACTCTGTGCCGGTCATGCGGAAAACCTTCGGAGCCCTTCTAAGACGACCGGACGCGATGTCTAAACTGCCCCCTACGCCCATGCAAAAATTTGCGTTGATAGCTTGCCAGTGGTGCCAGATCCATTCTTCCTGCTTTGGAGATCCCATGGCCACGAACAGCAAGTCTGCCCCGCTGGAATTTATTTGCTCGATAACTGTGCGTGAATCCTCGAAATACCCATCCTGCCAACCGACAATCCTCAGGTCTGGAAACATCTTCTGCAGTTCCAACCGTGCGGCAGCGTTTGATTGGGCGGAAGCCCCCAGCAGGTAAACACCCCACTCTTTCCGGGACGCCAGAGAAAGAAGCTTGAAAAACAGATCACATCCGGCACACCGTTTGATACTTCGTCCATGAAGTATCCTGGAAGCGATCGAGACACCCACACCATCGCAAATACCTACATCTATTTGTCGCAAAAGGTTCAGCAACTCAGGTTTGTGCCAGGCGTGATAAATCTTGATGGGATTGATCGCAACCCACCACGATTTCTGATCTGACTCAATTATCTCTTCAACACATTCGAGGGCTTGATCATACGATTCAAAGGGTACCACTGGAATTCCAAATATGTTAAGTGGTGTGGGAATATGTGCCAACCTCTTCAAAGTCTTTGTATTTGTCATTGTCATCAATGAGGGCCCTGCTTCTTCTTTGATCGTGGATCGGCGTGTCGTGCTGGCACATTGGTCCAATGCTTCAGCTTCTTCCTCCTGCTCCGGCGGCGGGAACTCGTCCATCAGCCGGCCCAGCAGCATAGCCTGCCGGCCGCTTACTTCCAGATAGCCATTTACACAAATACGTGCCCTTATCTCCCATTCTGCTGTCCCATTTCCATTAAGCGGCAAGATAAGCTTTACTGTTTTATCAGTCGTGAATATGTCCTCCGGCGCATTCCATGCACAGGTATTTTCGTAATGGCCGTTGTGGCGATTCCACAACCCAATACTTTGAAAACGCATTTTTCTGGCCATGAGGCACACCGCCTCCCACCATGCACGGAAAGACCCGGATTCACGCATCCTCACTTGAGTATTCTCAAAACTACGCCTCTCTGTCCTCGCTTCATGTGCGAGGACCCAGTTACGTTTTAGGGCCTTCAGTATTTCGCGATAACGCCTGCCGTGCAGGCATGCGAACATTGAAAACAACAATAGCAGCCCACCCACCAGCAATCCTACAGACCACTCGCTTTCCGCGGTTAACATAAACACCCCAATACAGGCGCCTATGGCTGTCACCGCATAAATAATTATAACCACAGTGCGGTGATGCAAGCCAAGATCCAACAGACGGTGATGCAAGTGGTTCCGATCGGAAGCGAATATAGAACGCCGCTCAAGAATGCGGCGACCAATGACGACAAAGCCCGTATCGAGAATCGGCACACCCATTACCAGAAATGGAATCGCCAGCCCTACTAATGTGGAAGTCTTTGTCTGGCATACGAGGCTTCCGGCTCCGATCATAAAACCGAGGAACATGGAGCCGCCGTCGCCCATGAAAATCTTGGCAGGATAGAAGTTAAAGAACAGAAAGCCCGTCACACTGCCCAGCAGCGCCAGCATCAACACTACCATGGCTGCCTGACCGCTCCAAAGAGCCAGAAGTACAATTGTACCGCACACAATGGCCGCTATCCCGGCAGCAAGACCGTCTAGCCCGTCAATTACGCTCAAACACACCGTAAGCATCACTATCCAAAATACCGTAAGCGGCCAAGCCGCCCAACCAGTCTCAAGTTCAAACCACGTCCCTACGGAAACGGAACGCATTGTTGCCCCCGAAGCACAGATCGCCAGCGAGGCCGCGATAAGGCATAAAAGTTTGATGTAGCCCCGTACGGAAAGCAGATCATCAATCAAGCCCACCATAAACATGAAACTGGCCCCTAATAGCAGTACGATGAATTCCGTCCGCGACTCACGTAAAGACTGACCGATGTTGTTATTTAAGAAAAACACGGGCAGCACCAGCGCAAGTGTCGATACCACAAAAACAATTCCGCCTATACGCGGGATGGGGGTTTTGTGCACCTTGCGCGGGCCGGGACTATCGACCAAACGATACCTCTTAGCCAGTCGTGAAACAATCGGCACGAGAAACATCGCCACTAGCACTGTCCCGAAATATACTGTCAAATAGGTTTTCACTTGCTAATCAATCCTTTTTTCTCTTGACGGCTTGGATTTTGAACCGCCGGACTTAAGGGAAGCCAATAGGCTGCAGTATCTTGGGAGTTAGTGACACGCTAAGCCTCCAGTCGCAATAGTTACTCTCAATTAAAACATTATGTCCTCGAATGTCGGTTTTCTCATAGGTCAGCTATTTACGCTACTTTGCATTCTCCTATAGTTAGTGCCACTTTCGAGGATCTAAGATTATGCACAGGATTGTTCAGACATCCCAATCATTCTCACAATCCTATCGACAACAGAAGTAGCGCATACTCCGTCCCTGTGGGTTGCTGTAGAGAATTTACCTAATCCCCTACAAAGCAACAACTTATGCGTGCCTTTAGACATGCTTTTCAATCACAGGTTGTCTTAACTCTTACACATCTTTTCAAACAAATTACTGTTTTCGCTCAATGCCTCCGCCTTGGCCGTGCGCACATCCGCAATAGATCCACACAAATTTAGCGCAATCCAATCCCCAGGACACACAAAGCTCCCTTTTCCAAACGATAATTGATGCGTCCGTGCTTTACGGTGGAAAATACCTCGTCGTATAGAGGGATGCTTACCCCACCATATCTCACTACCTTCTTCCTGAAGGATAATTAACCTATTATACTAAATTATTCTCTTTAAATGCAATGTGGAAACTACTTATTTTTACATATTAAATCCCCTTTTTCAACGTAAAAAAGGCACTTTATTTTAAGAAGCTTCTGAGAGTCAGACGTAATAACGGAAAAGAACTGCAGAAATGAGCAAGTCCAGTCCCTTCAAACTGAACCAAAACTTGGCAACCGTGGAAATTAGGATATTTTGTTTGTTCGGAAGAATACGCAGTACATTAATAGGTGTAAATGACTACTCACAGGTGTTCTTCTGCATTTTGGGCCATGTTGCCCCGTTTTTTATTTTGCCGGCAGCTCAACCAGCCCCATCATGGCAGCTCGTTTGACCAGGTCAACTACATTATCGACATCAAGCTTGCGCATAAGGTGACCGCGGTGTACTTCGATGGTCCTTATGGAACGGTGCAGTAAATGGGCTATTTCCTTGTTGCTCTTGCCGTCGATGATCAGTTTCAATACCTTCATTTCGCTCTCGGTCAAAGGCTCGCCTTTATAAGAATCATCGAAAGTGCTCTGTTGCAGTATCGATTTAACCTTCCACAGAAAACTTTTCTTATCAAGCGGTTTCTCGATAAAATCCACAGCACCTGCCTTGATTGCAGTGACAGCCATTGGTATATCGCCGTAGCCGGTTATAACCATAATAGGCAACCACGGAGCGAGGCTTCTGGCCTTTGCCAACAATTTCATACCATCCATCTCAGGCATTTTCAAATCAGTGATAAGTAAATCGCACCTTTGTAAACTCAACTGTTCGAGGCAATCAGCCGCACGGGCAAAACAGCTAACTGTTGAACCGAGCTCCTCAAGAGTCTCGCCGACTACCTCGCGCACCTTCGGCTCATCATCAACAAAGAAGATATGTTGTTTCGCGTAATTTGGCATTGCTACTCAGTTACGACCATGTACTTTTTTTGATAGGCAGCGTGACGAAAAAAGTTGAACCTTCACCAAACTTGCTTTCGACCCGAATTTTTCCGCTGGCTCGAGATACGATGCTCTGCACGATGCAAAGTCCCAGACCTGTCCCCTGCCCTTTCGGTTTGGTAGTGAAAAAAGGCTCAAAAATCTTATTGATATTCTCAGGAGCGATCCCACCGCAGTCATCAGAGAACCACAACTCAATGTGCTCATTTTTTACGGCACCGCTTATGATAAGCTCTCGACTCTTCTTGCCGTCGGCGGCCTGTATGGCATTATCCGTAAGTGCAAAAAATAGCTGTTCCATGTCTTTCTCGTTCGAATATACAGGTGGCAGTTTGTCCATATCATTGAGGCACAAGGCAATCTTAGCACGCCGAGCACTTTCGTTCAACAACTTCACAATTTTCTCAGCAACGGCCTCTAATTCTACCTCTTTAACAATCTTCTCTGAGGACCTTCTTGCGTAATTACGAAACCTATCGACAATTGAAGTGATATTCGAGACTTCAGTTAGACTGTCCTTAAGCCTCCTTGTAACAGTCTCTGGAGAAGATGTTACTTCCAGCTTTGTCAATGCATTTTCAATTAACAGACGAATAACGGTTAAAGGCTGTGTTAGTTCATGAGCCACAGTAGCACTTAAGATTCCCAGCGAGGCGAGCTCTTCAGCTCGAGCCATTTTCTCGCTGTATATATTGAATTCCTCTTCTCTTAGTTTGGTCCCGGTAATGTCGCGTAAAACTGCCAGAGTTCCCATGGGCTCTCCCTCGCTATTTTTCAATAAAGTAATGGACGCATATGTGGGAAAAGCTGTTCCATCTTTTCTGATATGGCCTATTTCACCCTCCCCGGAACCTTGTGTTCTTAGCTGGTTCAGAAGCTTCTTATAGTCATCCATCTGCTCCTTATTGTGTAAGTTTGTAATCGGCATTCCAACCATATCTTCAGGTGTATAACCATGCATCCGGGCAAACGCACTGTTTACGTATATGAGTTTTGGTTCTAAGTCACCTATAGCTATACCGTCAATCGACTGCTCAACTGCAGTGCTTAGTTTTCTTACTTCCTCCTCACCTTTCTTATGCTCAGTAATGTCATGGGAAATCAATTGGATGCCTGTTACATTACCATCAAGATCTTTGACCGGCCACATATTTGTGAGAAACCAGCGATTACCCATGGGCAATTCGACAAGGTCTTCGTACGTCTGCGTTTGTCCGCATTCAGCTACACGCCTGAATCTTTTCATATATTCATCGGCGGCGTCCTTTGGGAAAGTGTCATAAACTGATTTTCCAATAAACTGTTCTGGCTTGCCTCCAAGGTGTTCAGCGGCTTTCTCATTCAACATCAAGTAAACACCATCGACGCTTATAACATTATTATCAGTGCCTGTGCCCTCAAAAAGTAGTCTATATCTTACTTCGCTCTCCCGTAACTTCTCTTCCGCCGTTTTGCGCTCGTTGATATCCTGGGCAACCGTTAGTAACACATCCTCCCCATCAAAGGCAAATGGAACTATGGTCAAGCTGGCCCAGTAGCTTCTGCCATCTTTGCGTGTCAATTGTACCTTAAGGTCGCGGACTAAACCGTCTGTTTGCAACTGTTTCAAAAGCGATGCACGCTCTTCAGGGTTCTTATAAGTGTCCTTCAGGTTGACTTGTCGTATCTCCGCATCAGAGTAGCCGGTCATCTGAAGCACGGCGTCATTCCAATCCAAAATCTGGCCCTCTTTGTTGGTCAGGCCGATGGCCACAGGCATGCTCTCGAAAAGTGTGTGGTACCGAAGTTCCCACTCCTGCATCGCCTTAGCTGTCTTCTTGCGCTCAGTGATATCACGGAAAATGCCTAATACTCCAATGACATTACCCCGTTCATCTTTAACAGGCGTTTTGACTGTTCGGACAACCATTTCCTGTCCGTCCTTGATATACCTTTCTTCAATATCTCTTGTCTCTCCCGACTGCATAATTCTTTTATCATCTGCTCTGTATTTTTCAGCCAACTCCTCAGGATAAAATTCATAATCTGTTTTTCCAACAATCTCCTCAGCTTTAATATGTAAATCCAGGGCGTAATTCTCATTGCAGGACACATAAACTGAGTTCCTATCTTTAAGGAATATCTTTTGAGGAAGATTCTCAAGAAGCGTTCTATATTTATTCTCGCTCTCCCGCAGCACCTCCTCCACCTTTTTGCGTTTGGTGATGTCGGTGGATATCTGTGCCACGCTAACTACTTTGTCGCGCTCTTTGACCGGGCCCAGGCGAGTGGAATACCATAACAGGTTCCCATCCGGTCCGATTACACTGGTCTCGAAGCTAACTGCTTCACCGGTTTGAAATACCTTTTCGATTGCCTTTCTTGTCTTCTCATGTTCTTCTGGCGGTATTAAATCATAGACGGTTTTGCCAACGGTATCTTCGACAGTGTGACCTGGTACGGTGTTGACAAACAGGATTGTGCCGTCTCGTTCCAGATTCAAAATGGCGTCAGGGCTGCTTTTTAGCAGGAAACGCCACTTTTCCTCTGATTCCCGCAGTGCGTCCCTGGCCTGCCCAAGTTGTGATACACGACTGGGAAGTGCGTTCGACTGCTCAGATAATTCCACTTTAGTCTTCTGCTCATCCTCTATCACGTCCATTGCTCCATAAATGATCGCTTATTGTCCCTCACTGCTTTAGTATTTGGAGAGGCACTCTAAACGTCTCAGCTGAGATCCGATTAATCACCAACAAAAGTGTTCAATTATTAATTTATAGCAAACTCAGCCAAAATAATCAATAAAAAAACATTTCAGTGACTGTCCCAAGAATTGTGGGACTTTTTTCCACGCCCAAGATATTAGTTTTCTCGTCTCGCGAACCACAAGTTTTAGCGGCGAAAACCGCGAACCACAGAATTTGGGACACTTACCATTTCATAGCTGCGGGTACCACAGCAAAGAAGATAACACTTTGTGTGGAATAATAAAATGAAAAAGATTTTATATCATCTGGAATGCAAACTTTGTCCCAAATGCAAAAAAGTTATCAGTGCCAGGCCACCGGGTGTTCTTGCTAAGTGTCTGTATGGAAATCAACTGCTGACGTACGTGGCGGTTCAGCATTATTTCTATTGCAACACATTAGGTCATATCGAAAAGCAAAAAGGCATCAGCCCATACACACTCCATGATATGCGGCTGATTTGTCTTGAGGGGTATTCTGGACTCAAAAAAATCGGCCCAAAAGAATATAATCGGACTGGAACGGTTCTCATTAGTTTTCGGCCTATCCTGGCATGTGGATTTCCCTTTTTTCTTGCTTGTCTGCCACTAAAGTATATCGCCTGAATCGTAACAAATCTCAGCCGATAAAACCTTAGCTCTAATCCAAAAAAGTGGTGTTTCAACTACTTATTTCATCAGGACGAAAATTCCGTAGTTCTCACGATTATCCCGGCGATCAAAGGCGATATATCCATACAAAGACCATAATTTCAAAAATGCAAATTCTTTTGCAAAACCTTCTGATTTTCCCATTTTTTTCTGGACATTCGGTTCGGAATTTGATAGAATAATACATCATAAGGATGTTCCTCATGGGAGGGGAACTTAACTTCAGGTTATAGTATAACGGTGTGCCATTTTAGTTGTTCGAGAGTGAGGCAATCCATAAGGAAAAGGGGGAGTGATATTGCCGTACCCAAGGAGGCATTGCCGAGCAGCAGTTGTCCTGGCCTTGTAGGCCGGTTATTAGGATGATCGTAAAAGAGAAAGATAACAAAATATTTAGGGCAGGGTAGAAGCCTGCCACACAAGATTAATGGGGGGAACGATTATGAAAAAGTTAATTACAATTTGTGTAGCAGCAGGACTGATGTTCGCCGTTAGTACCCCAGTTGCTAATGGGTCTATAAGTTATGGTACACCCAGTCCCAGTCTTTCGCCCACCTTTGGGACATTGGTAAATTTTGATGACAAGGCAACTGGGACTCAAGTTTTGTGGAACGATTATGTATCTGTGGGCGTTGCCTCTATTACCGAGCTGACTAGTGCAGGCACACTTTTCGCACGGTATGCCAGCACCGCTCAAAGCCCGCCAAATTTCGTCGGGACCGGTTCTCATGACATTGGTGGTTCTAGTTTTGGCTGGGACGGTACCATTCAGATTGACCTGACTCTGCCAGCCAGCATGGTCGGAATCGGTGTTTCGAATGGCCTCGGAGGAAGCGAGACTTTAAGCGTTTACGATAGTACCGGCAGCCTTCTTGAGTCACACCAAGTAGTTTCGGGAGTCAAAACTAGCGTCTATGCAGTGATAACCAGAGGTGCCTATGATATTTCGCGTCTTGAAATCAGCGGGGATTTCTTTGCAATCGACGACTTGCAGTTTAATGCCATCCCCGCACCCGGGGCGATTCTGTTAGGCAGCATTGGCGTAGGCCTTGTCGGCTGGTTGAGAAGACGCAGGACAATATGAGCTATCTGGGAACATGACTATGAAGGGCTGTGAGTGTTATACTTGCAGCCCTTTTTTCATTGCTATCAAAATCTACTTACACTAACTCAAATAATCTCACAACCCCCCATTAACTTTCAATTTAAAGCGCCTCACACATCGGGTTCACATCTTGGAAGCTAATGGTCCCAGCTACAGACTTTGCGAATCAAAAAGAAGGCTCAAACAAAATCGCCCGGACACTGACAATCCGCCCGACCATGAGCAAGATGACAGGCAAGTAAACCCCAACCGACAGGGATCTGTGTATGTATTGAAGAAGCAGGTGGGAAAGTATTTGCCATTGATGATAGCCCTTGGTCGGTGAATAGCGATGGCATCATTGCTGTTTCGCCTGCAATTACCGACATACTGGCAATGATTGCGTGAACATTGCCCCTGAAGCGATCTTTTGCTTTTGACCATAATCGACTGATAACCAATCTTCAACCTCTGAAAGCTGACAGTCGACAGCAAATCGGTTTCGGCCAAAAAGAAATACCGGTATCGTTAGGTGGTTCGGTGCTTCCACGAAGTTCTGCCGAAGACCTCCTTATCCTCAACGATACCGGGGAAGGAGAGCCAACGGATGGCTCTCCTTTTTTATTGTATCGGCATTAAGGGCCCCGTACCTTGATGCTCAGGCATTGATACCCCTCCCTTCTTTTCCTCACGAGTCTCACACTCCTCTTTTTCTTGCCTTACAGCGCTTGCCCAGTGCGACCACTGTAGTTCATATTTGTACTGAATCTGCTAAATGCCCGCCGGCCTTGGCAGAAGGATTGGTTCTTATTGTCAGCGGGAAAAAAAGGCGATCCATTGTCGCCTGTAAAGTCCCGCTTAATACATTCTTCACCCAGCACCTGATTCATGGCTCCATCAGACAAAATTCAGTCTACTGGTCCTTGCCATTATCGCCTGCTTTAGCACCTTCTTCAGCTAATTTTCTTTCCAGATTTTCAAGTCCGATTCTCATCCGGGCTAGCTTTCCGGCTTTCTCTTTGAGGTCAAGCAGTTCGTCGTTGATACATACATGCTTTGCAAGCATACCCAGGGCCTTCAGTTTGTCTCCGGTTTTCACGCCTTCCTTTGCAAACGCTATTTTAGCTAACTCTTGCAGAACCCTATCGGCGGTAACTTGGGTCCTTAGGCTTCTCCATAACGTTAACTTGCTAATATATGTTTGTATTTGATGTTTTTGCAGATTTTCATAGCCCATCGAATAAGCCGATCTCTTGGCATATTTCGCTCTGATTGCGGCCTGTGTCGCATTAAGGTCGACCAGATATTCCTCACAAAATCTCTTTTGCTTTGAGTTTAATTCACCATTATTATTCATAAAAAACCTCCTTTAATTTTCGCACTTCCCCAAGGGCTCTGGAAGCCTATAAGAACTGCACAAACCTGGTAATACGCGAGATAGATGCGAAAATGCCCCCTCCCTTCCACTTTAACCAATAGATTTCAGCGAGACGTTAGTACCCTCATTATTTAAATTATACTATATAAATGCCCCCAAGTTTGTCGAGTTTCAAGAAAGCTGTTTTAGTTGCACCTGGCCGGGCTATCTACAAAGATGTCTCTGGTAATAGGCATTTGCTATGGGTCGCCTTTGCATCTCGCTAATAATGCCTGTTTTTCGCCGAAAATCCCCGTTTTGCCCGGCGCCTCAGGCGCTCGAAGAGGTGAGTTAGGGCTTTGTTGGAGGGCAAAATGTAGCTCATTAATATCCCGGATAAAATTCAATATTTATCTTGAGTTATTTCGATTAAACTGTTAAAATATAGGGTGTAGAATCATTCGGTGGGCCGGCTATCTGTGCCGGACTAATAGGTTTCAATAGAACCAGGAGGTGTGGTGATGGCGAATAAAAGGGTTGGGGTGTATCGTAAATATCTGGAAGCGGTCCCGGTAGACTCATCGGGCCGGCCAGTGCCCAAAAGCAGCTGGCCGAAGAAGCGGTCCTTTTGCTGGGTGGCCCGCTGGTTTTCCGGCGAGGGCAAAAGGCCCAGCAGAAGCTTTAAGACCAAAAGACAGGCCCAGTCATTCGCAGCCCGAAAAGAAATCCAGATCCAAGATGCCCAGTCCGCGGGATTGACTGCGATCTCGCTGCGGGGCTTCCACATCGAGCACAAAGAGCTTACCCAAGGTAATGTGGCAGCCAGGACCCTTGCCCTTCATCTGGCCACACTTGAGTCTCTGGCGGGCTTTCTCGGCTGGGATCGGCCCTTGCCTACTATTGGCCCCCGGGACATCGAGCGGTTCCGGGCTGGCAGGCTTAGCACCGGAATCGCTGCCGGCACTGCCAACAAGGACCTAACCGTCCTAAAACGCCTATTTAATCTGGCCATACTGCGAGGCTATCTGCCCAAAGGTAGTAACCCCTGCCATGGGGTACCCAAGCTCAAGATAGGTTCGGTTCGCAAGGATATCATCGGCCCCGAGACCTTTGCCGGCATCTACAATTGCACAGCCGATTCATTCTGGCGGGCGTTTTTGGTGACGCTGTATACCGCGGGCCTTCGACTGCGGGAGGCCACCAATCTTACCTGGTGCGATATTGATTTTGAGTCCTACCAGTTGCATATCACCCGTAAGAAGGCCGCTGGCCTGGTTCAGGCCTGGACCCCAAAGGACCATCAGATTCGGATGATCCCCCTGCCCGCCCAGACAATAAATCTTCTGGCCGCCTGGCAGTCAGCGGCCCCCGAAGGCTGTCCCTACGTCTTCATGGGACAGACCCGCTGGGCCTACTATCATCGGCAGGTTGAGCGAGGACGCTGGCGGGCAGGTCAAGACCTTCTCAATAATCTATTAAAGCGATTCAAGAGCCTATGCCGCAGGGAGGGCAGCCGCCTCTACACGCTCCATGACCTGCGGCGGACTTGTATTACCAACTGGGCCGGCCAGCTTCCCATCCACGTGGTCCAGCAATTGGCCGGTCACAGCGATATGCGTACGACCCAACGGTATTATCTCTCAGTCCAGCCCCAGGACCTTGAAAAGGCCAGGGCCATCCAGGAATCGCTCTTAGGGACGGTCCCTGAGGACGGATATCACCAATCCAAGGCTGGCTGATAGCCATCGAAGGGGTCTATTTGCCTTAACTGCGCGCCGGAGCAAACAATCATAAGTAATTATGAGTTAAAGACTTACGGAGACGTCTTGGGCCTAGGATGCCTGGTCTTCATAACTCCTTATGTGGCCAGTACTTATGGTTATTTTTTTATTGGCCGCCACCACTGCTGGGCCATCTATCCTGAGGTGATGGTTTGGCCTGCTCAGGGGGCGAATTTACAGTCCTTAGGTTTTATCAGGTCATAAGAGACCCTGCTAAGGGGGTCGAATTTACAGATCTCAGGTTTTCTCAGGTCCTAAGGACCCTGCTGCGGGACAAGCAAATTTTCCGATCTCAGGTTTTCTCAGGTTCTAACTCTAAGGGCCCCTGCTCAGAGTCTTGCGAATTTACAGATCTCAGGTTTTATCAGGTCCTATAGGGGCCTGCTGCCCTTGGCATTTTGGCCTAAAAATGACCCAAAATTGACCCAGGGCCTGGATATTTTAGGCGAGTGGCGTCTGTCTGTGGGGTGGTAAGTCATTAGCTGATAGATGGTTAGGGTAAGGGTGGGGGGTGGTTGGTTAGGTTATGGCATTAGGTATGGGATATTGGTTCTTATTGTCAGCGGGACAACAGACGATCCATTGTCGCCTGCACGTCCCGCTTAATACGTTCTTCACCCAGCACCTGATTCATGGCTCCATCAGACCAAATTCATTCTACTGGTCCTCGCCATTATCACCTGCTTTAGCACCGGTTCGAGTTGCCTCCCTCTTCGTTCCTCTATAACTTTTTCTCATTTGTTCTCTATAACTTTTTGCCATTTCTTCATTATTCTTTTTCAATGCTTCTCTATCTAATTCATGTCTAGCACATGTTCGTCAGTTGCGCTCGTAAGTCCTTGTAAAATAAGGACTCGATTTTGAATTTGTCACTACATTGGCATTTGTTGCTCTCATTAGTGCCCTTTCAATGACCTGGCGGATTGATTTC
>Ga0307378_10000294_pt1 | contig 93407 bp, 68 predicted proteins | sample UN1MG_FD_202238 | JGI IMG/M metagenome (GOLD analysis project Ga0307378, IMG submission 202238) | Soil microbial communities from Risofladan, Vaasa, Finland - UN-1 | ecosystem: Environmental > Terrestrial > Soil > Coastal area > Acid sulfate soil | place: Finland: Risofladan, Vaasa | collected...
TATCATTGTATAAAGGGGTTTTTTGTTGTAACGACTTTAAATATAGCTATTTAAGTTATAAATAAAGAACAAAATCCCCTTTTTTATGAATAATACAGGCTAAAAGACTATTAATACAAAATTGTTTAAGATGAAATCAATAAAAACTATTAATTCTTTATTGATTGGCTTTGCTTTCATTCTTATTGTTCTTTTGTTTGCTGGCTTTTCTGATACTAAAGTCGTTGAGGAAGTTGAAGCATATCCAGTAGTAGGATTATCTAAGAACATAACTAACGATTGTTGTGTTTGCGAGATTCTAGGTGGAGTTTGCGAAGTTTCAGATCAATGTTGTGTTTCGTGGGGTGGCGAATGTGATCACCCTGGTTGTGGTCTATAACTGACCATATTAATTGTATCATAGACGCTAATGTTTGCGATCACTATTGTGAACAATAGCGTCAAAACTTCTCATTATGAAAATATCACTAGCAATAACAGCAACCTGCTTAGTTTTATTACTTAGCTGTCGTGATAATCTGGATTCCAAGGTAATTGTTCATACAATTGAGGCTCAGCCAGAACATGCTAGAGATTTGAAGATGAGTGACCTATTTGATAATCCAAGATTTATTGAACTTGAAAAAAGCTCAAAGTCATTAGTAGGTGCGATCAGAAAGATTGAGGTTACCGAGAGGTTTATTGTAATCTTAAATGACAGGCCTGATTTTACTATAAATGTATTTACGAAAGATGGTAAACATTTAAGCACATTTAATAAATATGGTAATGGTCCTTGTGAATATAATAGCCCTCAGTTTATTATAGTAAATGATTCTGATAGTACAATTGAATTACAGCCTCCAACAACTGGAAATCTTATAAAGTATAATATATATGGAGAATGTTTGGAAAGTACAAAACTTCCAGTTTTTGGTATGGAAGGGATAAAACTATCAGATGATCTTTATGCACTTTATGTAAGCGGAGTAGTAACTCTGGATCAAAATAAACTTATTGACAGGAATCTAATCATAGTTAATAAGAATACAGATATTGAAGCTTCTTATCTGGCTTTTAATTCGGAATCTGGACCTGCTTTTAGGACTACAAGCAGAGATAACTTTGTAAGTAATGAAGAGGGTATTTTTCTGGCCCTATCTTGTTATGACACTATATATCAACTCTCTGAAGATGGTTCGACCTTGACTCCAAAGTACTATTTTGATTACGGAAGCCACAATGTTCCTAAGGAACTATATTCAAAACCCTATCCTCACGTTGGACACTATAATAGAGCAGTAATCGAGAAAGACTGCATAATTGCCTTTTTAAATCATAGAATTTTTAATAGTAGTATGTTTTTTAGTTACAATTATGGAGAAAAGGCTGATCTCTACTTAGGAATGCATTGGTTTAAAGATGATTCTACTGTGATTGGTAATAGAATCTGTAATGATTTTCTGGGCGAGTTCTATTTCAGAAAACCAAAATATAGTGACTTACCTTATGCCTCATATGGAAATGATATTTTCTTATGCGTTGAACCTCTTGTATTAAAAAAGATACATGAGAATGCTAAAGAATTGCTAAATGATAAACAATACAATCTTTGGTTAAAGAAGTATTCAAGGATAAAAGAACTCCTTGATAGTCAGCAAGGTGATGCCAATCCTATACTACTTGTTTTAAACCCGAGAAGCTAATAAGATGAACACAAATTCAAAGATAACTGCTGGATTATCTGTATCTGTATTGGTGCTGGGAGTATTATTAATAACTGAAGTTTCCTTGTTGATAAATTGTTGATAATGAATTAGATAAGTTAGTAAAAAATGTTGCATGCCTTAGCTTAAATAGCTATATTTGAGTTAGTTACAACCAAATACGACATGCAACACACGAAAATTACGAAAAATTTAAGTGAATTTCAAAAATTCATTGATAGCTGCGGCAGGTAAACCGGCAGGCAGGTTGATTCGTTGATTTGCCTGCCTGCCATGCCTGCGGCAGGCAGGTTGATTCGTTGATTCGTTGATTCGTTGATTTGCCTGTCTGCCATACCTGCGGCAGGTAAACCGGCAGGCAGGTTGATTCGTTAAACGCTCCAGTATCGATTATTTGGATCCATGATAGATATCGGCCGGAAAACTGGTTAATAAAGTGGATAGAGTTTATGGAGTTGGTGAGCTGAAAAATAGTGAATTGTGAGCCATGAACCTAATTAGCATGATTTTTGTTTATCATCAATAATTCTGATAAAAGAGACCTTTGTTTTATACTCAATTGCGATAGTAATTAATATGAAAAGGCTGGGATTACTCATTGTCCTTTTTTATACTTCAACTCTGACGTTTGGGCAGACAATTACAGTCAATGGATTTGTTCTTGATAGTGTCTCTAAAGAACCTCTGTTTAATGCTTATCTTGTTGATCAGAAAGACAATACAGTGATCTTAACAAACGAAAGAGGATTCTATAACCTCTCAACGAAAACAGGGACTGTGGAGCTAAAAGTGTCTTATGTAGGGTATGAACCCTCTTTCATTAATATCACAGTTAATAAAGACACATCATTTAACATTTTTCTGGCCCCACTAGTACTGGAGGAAATAACGATTATAGCGAACCAAGAACCCCTTTTCAAGCAAGCACTGCTCGGCAAAACCAGGATACCTGTAAAAGAGATTCAATCAATTCCTTCCCTGGCAGGGGAACCTGATCTATTAAAATCAATCACTCATCTCCCAGGGGTATCGGGTGGCAGAGAAGGATATTCTGATATCTATGTTAGAGGAGGTGACAGAGGGCAAAACTTGATCTTATTTGACGGAGTTAAGCTTTATAATACAAATCATCTTGGCGGACTTATATCTCTATTCAATACTGATGCAGTTAAATCTGTTGACCTTTATAAAGGAGGATTCCCAGCACAATTTGGAGGAAGAGCATCATCAGTGATCGATGTCCAAACCAGAGAAGGTAACAAAACCAGATTTAGCGGTAAGTATTCGATTGGTATACTCCAATCCAAAATAATGTTGGAAGGGCCCTTAAAATCAGAGAAAACTTCATTTCTCTTTGCTCTAAGGGGATCTTATCTCGATATCCTGACTTTGCCAATCCGTATTAAGTATAATAATGGTGGCATAAGTGGTATGGTTGGATACACCTTTGTTGATTTGAATTTAAGAATCAACCATCAAATCAATAACAAAAGAAAATTTACTCTGGGAATCTACTCGGGCCATGATTTGATGTCTGCTGAAGAAAAAGGCAAATACGATTACACTGAAGACAGGATGAAAATTGGGAATAGTGCGATCTACCTGGAAGGCACAAATATCTTAAGCTCAAAGCTGTTTTTAAGGAGTCAACTTATTTACTCTTCATACAGAAATCGCTATCTCCTTTCTAATGAACTGCATACTACTTTGGAAGACTATCAAACAATGACTGAGAACAGATCTCACATAGATGAAGTTGCTTTTAAAACTCAGTCCACATGGTATCCAACAAATAGATTAAAAATCAAAGGTGGAATTGATTTAAGCGCATATACATTCTCACCTGGTGAATTTTCAATCAAACAATACGATTATTACAACCAATTGTACTTTGATACTATAAGTGGAATTACAAACAATTTAAGATCTTTTGAATCTTCTGTTTTTGTGGAAAATGATCTTGAATTCTCACCCAGATTCAATTTATATTCAGGAATCAGAGCAACATATTATACCTATAATAATCATTTTGATTTCAGCATTGAGCCCAGATTATCATTAAGGGTATTAATTGCTGATAAGCTGTCTGCAAAAGCCAGTTTTACAAAAATGACTCAAAATAATCTGGCACTGGTATCCAATTACCAGGGATTTGAAAGAGAGGTCTGGATTCCGGCAACAGATTCTTTGCCAAGACAGATAGCATATCAGTATTCTTTTGGACTATTTGGAGAGGTTGATAAAATAAATTTGGAATTCGGACTTGAAGCATATTATAAACAATTATCCGAACTCTATTATTTCAGATCACCGACCGGGGTATTTGAAGATTTTTCACAATTGTCTAACTATATAGTAACGGGGGGAAGAGGAAAATCAATTGGAGCAGAGTTCACAGCTATTTATAATACTCCTCATCTGTCAGTCAGTTTGGCCTATACACTTTCTAAAAGTACGCGACAGTTCATTCACATTAATAATAATGAGATTTTTCCATCTGATTTTGATAGAAGACATGATCTGTCAATTGTTACCAGATACAGGATTTCAAAAAGATACACTCTGAATACAAACTTTATTTTTAGTTCTGGTACTCCTTTTACTTTTCCAGAATCCTATACACCTGTTAATCAATTTTACTATGGCTACTTTAATTATAACAGAATAAACAATGTGACACTTCCTGACTATCACAGGCTTGATTTGGGATTAGAAAGGCATGGAATGACAAAAAATGGGAGAAAGAAAAAGTTCCTTTTTAATATATATAATGTTTATGCAAGGCAGAATCCCGTATATATATATCAGAACCCGGACAATGGAAAAACATATCAGAAATCAATGTTCTCAATCCTGCCAACAATAAGCTATTCAGTTGAGTTTTAAGCTATGAACAAAAGAGCCTTACATATTATACTAATTTTAACATTATCAATTAGTTCATGCGAAATGGATAAGGAGCTTCAATTCAAAGGGTATGACGAATTCCGCTCAAGAATAGTAGTTCATGGATTCATAAGTCCAAATAATGGAGTTGCAGTAGCCGTAGACAAAACTTTGCCTGTCAATGATGTTACTTCCGATTCATATCTAGAGGATGCAGTTATTGTACTATTTGAGGATGGTAATCCTATTCTGAATCTAGTTGAGATAGACTCAGGCTTTTTTACCTCTCCTACCTCTTTTACTCCTTCAGTAGGCAAGGGATATCATATTGAGGTAACAGCTCCTGGTTTTAAAGAGGTAATATCTACAGTTCAATATCTGGTACCTGAGATAAGTCTTGACTCTCTGCTTCTGGTTAGAGACTCATTAACTCATAGGGGTTATTACCTGAATTTCAGTTTCAAAGACCCTCCTGAATTAAAGAATTATTACCATTTTGAGTACCTGTCAACTGATGTGCCTGAATATACCTTTCCATATAATGAGGATCGAGAATTCATTTTAGGGTCCTTCAGTGATAATAGTTTCAATGGAGAGTATGTTTGGCAAACTGTTCAATACTCTGACAGGTTTAATGATCCCGGTACAACAGTAATAAATGGTTATCTGTTTAGTCTATCAGAAGATTTTAATAAATTCATTGAAAGCCTGGATGAGTATGAATATACCAAGCAAACTATCTTTTTTCCGGTCACAAGTTCCGTATATTCAAACATTGCCGGCGGATATGGCATATTTGCAAGTTATACTTACTCAATAAAATATATTACTCACATAATTGATTAGCAGCATGAAAAGACTAATTATACTGATTATTATAATCATTATCGTACAGAGCGGATATTCACAGGACAGAATATCATTCTATCTTTCAGCCGGCAGCAGCACCTTTAAGGAGATTGACAACGATGCCGGATCGTCCTATGAAAACTTTTATACTAATGCCTTGGCATTTAGAACCGGCATAGTATATAAACTGCTAAAAAATTCCAGGCTAATCTACCCTACTACAGGATTTTTGATTTCGTCAAAAGGTGTAACCAATAATATTCCGGATAGTTACGGCAGTAGCATTGCATCTGAATCTTGGATTGAAAGATATGTTACTACGGATGGGTTTTTAAAGCTGAATTACGCTTTTGAACCATGGCTAATATTAAATAGTGGTCTTTCTGCTTCTATACCGTTATCACATTATAAATCATGGGATAAGGAAAATATACCATTCTCGTATTTAAGTTTTGTTTCAGGCATAAATATCAATATTAAGAAGATCGTCCTAATATTTGACTATAGCATTGGGATATCACCTACAATGGAGTTTTCCTGGTCTGAGATACTATTTAAGGAACGAGTATGGACAATAGGTGTCGGGTATAGCTTCTAGATTGAAAGTTAGAATAACTGAGGCTAAATTTTCATATTAAATCACACCCATTTTGCTCCCTTCGTTCCGCAAAAAGAGTCCGCCTGTCCGGCGGATAAATGTTCACTTTCCGGCCATAAGGAGAGTTTTCTTTTGGCCCTCCCTCCTATTAACCCCCTGCTCTAAAGTGAGCGATATTTATACAGACTGTTACCAGCCATTAACCCTAAGCTATCTTAACCCCGGTTCGCTTCGCTGCGGGGCAGGCATGATGCAATCCATTATAGGCAAATACACCAGCCTGCCTTGCCATGCCTGCGGCAGGTAAACCGGCAGGCAGGTTGATTCGTTGATTCGTTGATTCGTTGATTTGTTGATTTGTTAAACGCTCCAGGATCGATTATTTGAATCCAGACAGGATATTTGGTCAGTAATGTTGTAATGTTGTAATGTTGTAATGTTGTAATGTTGTAATGTTGTATGGTTGTAAGGTTGTAAGGTTGTAGGTATTCACCGCAAACCCTACGCCGTACACCGTATACCGTTTCAATGAATGTCGAACACCGAATAGCGAATGTTGAACCGAGGAATCAGTCTAAGACTGATTACGAGCTCGACGAACGAAGTGAGTCAATGTCGAAGGTTTGTCCTTTGGGCAATTCGTTTGTTCCGAGTTGCAGGTTCCCCACCTTCGTCCCGATAACTCGAGACTTTGGCGGACTGGCAGGCTGCAAGTCCTTACCTTTCGTCCTTAGTCCTTGGTCTTTAGTCTAATTCTAACATTATGTTAAATAGAAAATAAAACAACCTGCCTTACATCCTATATAGTAAGTTCTATCATAATTATTGCTGTAAAAACTTATATATTAAATAGTTACAGGCCTTAAATTCAAAACAACTTTATTAATAACAGTATTAATGCCGGGATTGTTTTTAGAAATATCCTCTATATGTTACTGGTATTGAATTACATATAGAATCAAGACTGCCTACCTTTGTAAACATCTTAGTATTCTTCTCAAAATTGAATAACCTAAATAAATGGAAATTCTCTGAATGGTCTTTAGAAAACAATAATTCATTTCTTGAGAAGTAAAATGGAGCCTCCTTACTCAATTTGGTGGTCTTAACTTCAATGTACTTGTCTTTACCGTTGGTATATCGTGACAATATATCAAAACCTGCACCATCACCTTCTTCTATAGCAATCCATCTAATTGTATCAGCAAGACTATCCTTACCTAGTCTTCTCAATTCCCACTTTTCATATTCTAATACTAGCTCCTCCCCTTTTTCTCCAAGCTTCCTATTGTTCTGTTCCTTTTCAAGATAGTTGACTTTTATAGGGCTTCTAGTATACGCATTAGTAGGCTCTTTTACTTCCCCAATTACAGGTGCATCGACAATTAACTTATCAAAGTGTATTTTCTTAGGCAGTACAACTTCCTTTTCGGAGAATATTCTGAAATCCTCTTCAATATTTCTATTTCCTATTAAATAGTCTAATACTTTATCCTCCAAAACCTTTTGGTAATTATATCTTGGCAGATAACCTCTTATAAATGGCTGCCCGAGCCTGGCTAATACCGCACTTATATTTTGATGTTTAAACTCTATAGATCCTTCCGAGCGACTGTTAAGAAGTGGTAGTAGAGCCCTTCTATGATTGGCCTTATTGAATGTTCCTCCAGCTAATTCAGTTCTAAGCATGCTGAAGTAATCTTCAACAATTAAGTTGATTTCATTATCTGTCCATGTAAGGGCCATATAGTTAAAAGTACAATTATTTTTTCAATCCTTTGTCTTGCGCCTTTTGTCTTTTGTCTAAACCTCTGCTACAGTCTGGCTGCTCCCTAATTTGATCCACTGGATCAAATCTTCACGGTCGCCCCTTTTGCCTATAATTGACTCACCATACTTCGTCTGCCTTCGTCGAGCTCCGCTTCCTGCCTGCCATGCCTGCGGCAGGTAAACCGACAGGCAGAAGCTCCGGTTCGACACTATGTTAAATAGAAATCAAACCTGCGTACATAAATACTTGTATATCTGTTATATATTATATAGTGGTGATATCTATATAATTAATTATCTGGCATTTATAAAATTACAATCGTAAACCGAGAATTCAGCGGAGCGATTATTGAAGGGATGAAGAACATCAGGGAAATGAATCCCTAGAAGACAAGAGAAAAGGTGGTTTCTTTGCCAGGTACTGATACTGCAGTAATAGTCCCCTTATGCAAACGCATGATCTGGCGGGACAGGCTTAGGCCAATTCCCATTCCACCTGATTTAGAAGTATAAAATGGCATAAAAATGTTTTCCATTATTTCATCAGGAATACCCCTGCCGTTATCAGCAACTTCAAGGATTGGCCTTTCATTTTTATAATAGACACTAATACGTAAAATTTTCCCGGAGACTCCAGCAAGGGCCTCAATTGAATTATTTACCAGGTTCAATAACACCTGTTCGATCAGGCTCCTATCCATTTCAAAGGCTTTCATATTACTTTGTTCTTTAATCACCAGACTTATTCCCTGCTCATTACACAGGCCGGCCGATAGCTGGCCAACATTCTTGACAAGATCATTTAAGCTGACCTTCCCCAGGTTAAGCTTTGGAACCTGAGAGACTCTTTTATAATTAGAGATGAAGTTCCTTATACCCTGGCTCCTTTCCTCAACCAGGTTAAGGTTCAATACTGCATCTCTTATACTTGCGTTTTCTAGGTTATCTATGGTCTTTGGCTTACCATCCACGGTCAGGCATCTCTTTGTTGCTTCTGTTAATGATGCTATGGGGGTAATGGAATTCATTATCTCGTGAGTCAGAATCCTGGTAAGTTTCTGCCAGGATAAAAGCTCATTCTCCTCTAATTCATGAACCACATTCTGAAATGATATTATCCTGAGATCCTCATTCTCGCTTAAGAAACCTGAAACACCTAGTAAAAGATAGGCAATCTCATTATCAATTTTTATCTTGAATGTTCTCTTTTCCCCTACTTTCAGGTTCTCTATCTCAGCAAAAAGTTCAGGACATTTATTCTTCAGTTGGACTAACTCATTAGTATCCTCATACTTTAAGATAGATAGAGCTGCCTTATTTATACGTTTAATCAGATTGAACTGATCAATAATTATTATTCCTGCAGGAATATTGTCAACAACAAACTCAAAATAGTTTAGTTGCTTCTCTGTCTCAAACTTAGATCTCTGAAGGATATCCGAGACTTTGTTTATAGCCCTTGATAATTCCTTGAAAGAGCTATCTCTTAAGTTAATCCGGGGTTTTATGCCTGACCCTATCTCCTGTATACTGTAGAGAAAATTGACTATGTCCCGATTCAATGAATTGATACTGAATATCAGGCTATATATCTGCAAACCAAGAAGGAGTAATATTACGATCAGAGTATAAATATTCCGTGGAGATCTTAAAGCCTCTGATAACCATATACAGGTTGCCAGCAGGAATATTACCCTGATGATGATTCTTATAAAAAACCTTTTATAGATCATATTTTTTCATTTTTGAGTAAAGTGTTGACCTGGATATATCCAGTACTTTTGCAGCTTTGGATATATTCATACCATGGTGATTTAAAGCCCTCTGGATAAGGTCCTTTTCAACAACAGCCAGAGATAGAAGCGGCCCGGTCTCCTTCCCCTCCTCAAGGGTTCCGGGATTAAAGAAGTCAGCAGGTTTAAGCATTGCCGAATCAGCAAGAATGACGGCCCGCTCAACTGAGTGTTTTAGCTCCCTGATGTTCCCGGGCCATTTATGGGTCATAATTCTATCATATGCTTTTTCGGTTATCCGTATACCTTCTTTCTGGTATTGCTTACTAAATCTTTCCAGGAAGCAATTTGTTAGCAGTATAATATCCTCTCCCCTGTCTCTTAGCGGAGGAATAATAATTTCAATGGTATTTAGCCTGTATAAAAGGTCTTCCCTGAAAAAATTATCCGCAACCATGGATCTCAGGTTCATGTTTGTTGCAGATATTATCCTGATATCCACTTCGATATTCTCATTTGATCCTACCGGCGTTACAAGTCTCTGTTCCAGACAGGTGAGTATCTTCGACTGTAGCAATATCGGAAGATTCCCTATCTCATCCAGGAAAAGGGTTCCACCGGAAGCCAGCTCTATTCTGCCTACCCTGTCTTCCCTTGCATCGGTAAATGCTCCCTTCTTATGACCAAATAGTTCAGACTCAAAAAGTGTTGCAGATACAGAACCCATATCTACTGAAACAAATATCTCATCTTTTCTAAGAGATTGTCTGTGTATTTCACGGGCTAATAATTCTTTTCCGGTCCCATTTTCACCAACCAGCAATACATTTGCATCAGTTGCAGAAACTTTTTGGATGGTAGCCAAACAATCACTAATTGCTTTAGAGTTTCCTAATATTGTGGCAGATCCGCTAGCTGACTCCTTAATCAAATACTTTTGTTTCCTTTTGAGCTTATTTACTTCCAGATTAGTCTGCCTGAACTTTATACCGGTCTTTATGGTAGCAATCAATTTTTCTGGCTCCCAGGGTTTCTGAATAAAAAATGAAGCTCCTTCCTTTATTGCATTTACAGCCAGGTCGATATCCCCATAGGCAGTTATCATGATTATAATTGCCAGGGGATCAACTTCCAGTATTTTCCCGAGCCAGAATAATCCTTCATTCCCGGTGTTTACAGTAGCAGAAAAATTCATGTCTAGCAATATAACATCAAATTCATTTTTAGCCAGCACCTCAGGTAACTGGATTGGATTAGGAAGTGCAATTATCTCACTGAAATCGTGTTTCAGCAATTGAACGGACGAATCGAGGATTCTGCGGTCATCGTCAACTATAAGTATTTTTCCCTCTTTCTTCATATATTTATCTTTAATTGTTTAAAGCTACTAATATTGTATTAAATAAGTCAGTAAGTGTCGTATTTCATACAATTCAACTATAATAATATTTCATATCTGATTAATCTACTGTAATTTAGATCTTATGGCACATGATTTGCGCCAATCCTGAACCAAAAGGAAAACAGCCATGAACAGGAATTATATTAAGGTAGCATTCAGGAATTTTTTAAGGTACAGGTGGAACTCCGTTTTTAATATCATGGGGCTCTCAATAGGAATAGCCTGCAGCATATATATTTCAATACTTCTGAGATACGAACTTGGTTATGACAGGTTTCATGATGATATTAACCTCATTTACAGAATAGGTCAGAAGGGTATATCCAGGGGAGAGTCAAGCACATTTGCCTGCGTAACCGAGAAGAACTCAAATTACATTCTGGAAAACTATGACGGAATTGAATACATGGCCAGGTTCGCGCCAAACAGACCTGTGCAGGTAAGCTATGATGACAAGTCTTTTATGGAGGATAAACATCAATTTGTGGAACCGGATATTTTCCATATCATAAAAACCGAATTCCTTTATGGAAACAGGGAGACATGTCTCGAACGACCCTATACTATTGTTTTATCCAGAACAGCCTGGCAAAAGTATTTTGATTCTTCCGATCCAATGGGAAAACTTATAAAGGTTGATACCTCATTTTTCGAAGTCACCGGCGTAATTGAGGATATCCCGGATAACAGCAGGTTCAGGCTTGATTTTTTCGAATCATGGATTACATATATTAATTCTCCTGCACCTGAAGGATGGGACAGAACGGGCAGGTATCTTCACACTTATATTAAATTCAAGCCTGAAGCAAATGTTGAAGCATTTGAGGAGTGGATAAAAGATATTCCTGAGTTACTCAGCAGAGATAACATAGATATTCAAAGGGGTGATGTGGATATTTTTATTCAGCCTTTGAAAGGTCTTCACCTGGAAAAGAATTCTCATATGATATGGGACTGGGAAAATGCAGCCAACCCTGTTTATATATATATTCTTATTGGCACAGTTATTTTAATATTAACTCTTTGCGGGCTTAACTATATAAATTTGAATATCGCAAGCTATTCAGTTCGTGCCAGGGAGGTAAGCATCCGAAAAACTGTCGGGGCAAGCAGAAAACAACTGGTTTACCAGTTTATGGGTGAGTCACTGATTCTTGTCTTTATTTCTCATATTATAGGATTATTCCTTGTAGAGTTGTTCATTCCCATTTTGAATGATATGACTGAAATGAACCTGAATCCTGACTACTCATCCCCTGTTATCTGGATAATAATCATATCGATAATTCTACTTCTTGGACTGGGAGCGGGATCATACCCGGCGTTTTACCTCACACGATTCTCGCCAGCTCAAACAGGGAGGAAAAATATTTTTCTAGGTTCTGGAAAATTCGATTTTAAGGAAATACTGATTGTGATTCAGTTTGCCTCATCTATAATATTGATCATCGGCACCTCTCTAATATACAGGCAGGTAAATTACATGAAGAATATTGACATGGGTGTATCAATAGAAAACAAACTTATTATATCACTTCCTGAAGGTAAGGTAAATCTTGAAAACCGGGAACAGGTTAAAAAAGAATTCATAAATTCTGGATTATTTTCCGGTGCTTCTGTTTCGTCCAGTGTTCCTGGCAGGAGTACCTACACCTGGAGTACCTGGCCGTCCGGGGAGCAAAGCACAAATTCTCACCCAATTAACTATATAGAAGTTGATTATGATTATTTCGATTTATACGGACTTGAGATTGTGGCAGGATCGGCATTTAACAGTGCACTGAGCGAGGAGTCAAACAATGGCGAACTTCAGAACGAGGAGGCAATAAGAGTTTTTGGATGGGATACTCCGGATCTGGCACTGACAAAAACAATAGGTAACTATAACGTGCCTATTAAAGGGATAATTAAAAACTTTCATTATAAAGGGCTTCAAAAACAGATAGAACCATTTAGTATGTTCTGTGGTGATGCTGAGGATACCCGCTACCTTACCCTGCAATATAATACTGACGGAATAAGTGAGCAAAGGCTGGATATGCTTGAAAAAAAGTTTTACGAGCTTTTCCCAGGATCAATCTTCGACTATTTCTTCCTTGAAGAGGACTTCAACCAGCAATACAAATCAGAGGATAAAATTGTCAGGCTATTCGTTGTATTTACCCTGATGGCTCTACTAATCGCATGTATTGGGATGTTTGGAATAACTGCATTCTTCTGTCTTCAGAAAGAAAAATCGACAGGCGTAAGAAAAGTATTTGGAGCAGACCAGTCACTGATACTCCTATCATTGATCAAAAGATTTTCGTTGTGGGTCCTTCTGGCCTTTTTAATCGCTGTACCGCTCTCGGTATTAGGAATTAAAATGTGGTTAAAAAACTTTGCCTATCAAACGAATATTTCCGTTCTTATCATTATTGTCGCAGGGCTATTATCACTGGTAATTACCATTATTACGGTAATGTATCATTCGCTAAAACTATCCGGAAAGAATCCTGTTGACATATTACGCTATGAATAGCTTGGGTTTAAGTAGATTAGTAGACCCTTGTCCTAATTCTAATGAAACTGCATACACAAAAACTACTTTAAAACAAAAAAGTCTCTTCCCAGTAATACCATCAGTACGTTATAGCTTAAAGTTCTAATAAAATATTCACACCCATTTTGCTCCCCTCCGACCTCCGAAGCTTTAGCGAAGGAGGTTCTTCGTTTCGTAAAAAGAGTCCGCCTGTCCGGCGGATAAATGTTCACTTTCCGGCCATAAGGAGAGTTTTCCTGCCCTCCCTCCTACTTACAATGTTATTATGTTGACCAGACTAAACCTCCGCTCATACTGGCTTCTCACTGAATTGATCTTCTGGATCAATACTTTACGTTCGACCCCATGTTAAATGGAAATCATCTTAAACCTTATAACAACCTGTTTATCTTTATGTTACATTACATGATAAATGCTCAAACATCTAATATTCAACCACTTCTGAAATCAACAACCGAACGATACGAGTTTGCCAGTAGCAAAACCCGAGTGATTCGGTTGCCCTTGGCGAACTCCCCTACCCTTTATATTGAGTTACTATCCCGGGTCTTATTTTCTTTGCCCATGTAAGTCATCTTTTCATGGTTTCCTAAAATTTATATTTCTAATCGTATATTTATAGTTTGTTCATAACCCAGGTAGTAATAAGCCAAAAGGATAATATACTCTTGATCAAAGCCCAATTACCAATTTAAAAGATGATTTGTTATGAAATGTTTTAAAATTTGTATGCTTTCTATAAGTATTGCTATTTCATTATCTCTTACAGGAATTAATAATATTCAGGCACAATCAAATAAAAAAATACTCAAAATTGAGGATATAGAATTGTGGAGGAATCATTCAGTTACCCTGTCTGACGATGGTAACTGGTATACTGTACTTTATACCCTGACTGAGACACCTGAGCAAATAATTGATTCGACACTAGAAAAGAGTGATAAAGAGAATCTTGATTTCTACGGGGAAGATGCCCGAACTGATGTTCTTTATATCTGTCATGCTAAGACCGGAGTGAAATATCAGATACCAGATGGCAGCAATCCGCTGTTTTCATCATCATCTGACTGGATTGCCTACCGCAAAAAATCAGAACCAGGCAAGGAGGAAAAGGAAGAGCAGAATAATATTATAGAATTAAAAAACCTCAATACAGGTGATACCATACAGTATAAATCAGATGCGGAATACCAGTTCGCAGAAGATAAAGATTACTTTATTACCAGTGATAAAAATAGCCTCCTGATTTATGATCTGGAAAATCTCAGGGAACACTACATAGGAAACATGGGTGAGTTTTTATTGGATAAGAAATCTGAATATATCGCCTATACAATATCTTCAGAAGATAAAAGAGGAAACGGCATATATCTGTACAACCCGAAGAAAATGACAACGCGGGCACTGCAAACCGGCAATTTCATCTATTCAAACCTCTCCTGGAATATAGACAAGACTGCCCTGGCTGCTCTTAAGTATAATCAAGTTGAAGAGAAGATTGATTTTAGCAACATGAGCATTGTTGTAGTTTCCAATATTGATTCGGAGCATCCTGAATCATCCGGGTACGTGGTTAAAGAGTTTCAAGGAATGGCTGAGAACATGGGACCTGCGGTAAAATTAACCCAATACTCCAATGAAATAATCTGGAGTAATGACAGTAAGCGTTTGTTCATAAAGATTATGGAGTATGACCATGAAATAGAAAAGGAACAGAAAGGAGATAGGAAAAGTAAAGAAGATCCAACGGTTAGCGTGTGGCACTGGAAGGATAAAAAACTTCTTTCCCAGAGAATGCTTGAAGAAGAGAGGAACAATAATGAAGTATATGATGCAATGCTTATCCTTGAATCGAAAAGAATAATCCAGCTAACCAGCAAAGAGCTTCAACAGTTAATCACCAGTAAGGGTACTGACAACTGGGCAGTTGGTACAGATAACCGTGAATATATTTCAGACTGGGATGTGAGAAAATATGATTTGTACAGGATAAACATGTCAACAGGTGATAAAAAACTTATTGAGAAAAAATACAGCGGAACCGTGGAGATATCTCCTGATGGAGAAAGGATAATCCTTTGGAAGGATGACCATTACTGGTGTTATAATTTTGAGAATGATGTAATGCATAATATTACATCAGGGATGGATGTCTCTTTTGTTGATGCAGAAAATGACCACTATGGCTACAATCCGGCTTATGGTTTCGTGGGTTGGGTAAAAGATCAAAATGCTGTTATAGTTAACCACAAACTTGACCTGTGGCTTCTGCCTCTTGATGGCAGTAGAAAAGCAGAAAACCTTACTAAATCAATTAGCGCGGATGATCCTATACGTTTCAGAATAGATGATATGAGTTTTGCAAACAAACCAGAGATTGCAGAGCGATATATTGACCTTTCATCCCCTGTTGTTTTATCTGCTTTCAACATTGAAAACAAGTATGCCGGTTATTACAGATTTGAAGATGGGGACTTACATAGGCTTATTTACAAGCCAGCTTCTTATTCAAGTTCAAGAAGGCGGAGTGGGTTGATAAAAGCTGAGAAATCGGATGCAATTATTTACACGATGGGCAATTACCAGAATTTCCCGGAAGCATACCTGACAGACTCAAGCTTCTCAAAACCAAAAAAGCTTACAAACACTAACCCACAGCAGGAGGAATATAAGTGGGGCCATCGCATTATTTTTGACTACACCAATGATGACGGTGTACCCTTGCAGGGAGTATTAAGTATTCCGGATGATTATGACAAGGAACAAAAACTGCCCATGATAGTGTATTCATACGAAAAAATGTCGCAGGGTATGTACCAGTATGCCACACCCAGCCTTTCAGGCTCCAGTATATGCGAAATGATATATGTTTCAGATGGTTATCTATTTCTTCGTCCTGATATACATTTCAATATTGGAACACCACATTCAGATATGCATGAATGTATAGATGCTGCTATTGAGAAAGTAGTTGAATTTGGATATGTTGATGAAAAACATATTGGATATGAAGGCTTCAGTTTTGGAGGTCATTGCGGTATGTATATATCAACACAGGATAACAGGTTCGCTGCAATTGCCGCAGGAGCGGGAGTCAGTAACCTGGTACAGGGATTTAATATTGATATTGTCGGGGACGGTAGTAATGAGCAGGACTACTATATTACCGGACAGGGAAGACTTGGAACTGATCCCACTTCTGATACAGAGATGTTTCTATCAGAATCAGCGGTCTTTAACGCGGCTAATATGAATACACCTTTATTACTGTTTCATGGCACTGCAGATGAAGTCGTAAAGTGGGAACATTCCTTTGGATTTTATAGTATCTTGCGTTACCTGAATAAGCCTGTTGTTTTTCTTTCATATCAGGGAGAAGGTCATGGTTTAAAGAAGAAAAGTAACCGACTGGATATCCAGACACGCTTAAAAGAGTATTTTGATCACTACCTTAAAGGTAAAGAGGCAGGAGATTGGATTATTGAAGGACTTCCCTATCAGCCTAAGAAAGAGTCCAAAGAAAAAGAAACAGATAGAAGAACAGTTCCAATGTGGAAGTGAGCAAATTTTATTTCACGGGGCCAGCCCTCATTTCTTACTATCCCGTCAGCTGAATGGAAAAGTTAAACGATCACACCGAACAGATCAGGAGGAGTTTTATCAGCTTCTTACCTATACAGATGACGTTGATTTGAACGAAAAATTGAAGATGTGGGAGCATTTTTATAACTTTAACAGACCTCATGGAGCTTTTGAGCGAATTACACCATTAACGCTCGCTCAGCGAGCAATTAACTATAAACACCTTCGAAATGAGTAATTAACCTAATCTTATAATCTTCAATCTTATAATCTTCAATCTTATAATCTTATAATCTTATAATCTTTAATCTGTCAATCTTCAATCTGTCAATCTTCAATTCTTCAGCCTCTGCTGCAGTCTGGCTCCTCGCTAAATTAATTCACTGAATTAATTATTCGTTTCACTCATGAGCTCACTTCGTTCGGTTCTTAACGCCCGGCTCTGCCTTGCGCCTAAAGTCTTTTGTCTTTCTCTCCCCTATTACCTTATTACATTCTTTTTCTCAGTAGTTTGCAGGGTCGTTGCCTTTTTTGGTACAGTAACTGATTCGACTTTGGCCTGAGATTGAGGTTTCGTACCGATCTTTTTATCAGGAGTTTCAACTGCCTTAACCTCTGTTTGTTGTGTTTTTTCAGGTTTAACATCCGATGAGACTGCCTCTTCAACCCGGACATCAGCGGCCTCAACTGTTTCCGGATCAAGAGTTATTTCAACCTCTTTTTCAGAAACCTTGGTTTTTGCTTCGATTGAGTCAGGTAGCTTTTTTTCCGGGTCATCCTCACCTGGCTTTTTAACTGGTTCATCCCCGGCTTGCTTCTTAACCGGATCATCCTCAACAGATCTTTCGGTCTCTGGCGGATCTATTTCGCTGAAGCCGGGACCTGTGAACAGGTCTGACAAGTTTGAAATACTGTTCGGTACATTATCACTGTTAATTGTGACCATGTAGAGTTGTATCGATTTTTTTGCGGATTTTTGTTTTACGGTAAATAATGCCGACTGTCCGTCGATTCCGTTCATCTTATCTATAACAGGGTTATCAGCCTCATAAAGATAGGGTGAAATGGATATATTTTCCTCCGCCAGCGGGTCGACTCCCAGGAACATGCTCGCTTTTGGGTCATAATACCTGGCCCCATAGTAATACAGTCCTGTTTCACTGTCCATTTCCCTGGCGTTAAACTTATACGGGCTATCCCAATCAGAGTGTTGCTCTGCCAACGTTTCGCCAAAAGGTATGTAGGCTATAAATTGTGTAACATCTCCTCTGATATTTGTTATATAACTGGCAGAACCAAGGTGATTGGAGTGGTAGAAATAACGGAGAACTTCTTCAATATTTCCATTTCCGACAAAGCCAAATCCAGCAGCCACATTATCGTTGGTAATATCACCGCCCCATTGTATGGGTGCTCCCGGAGGACCACCTGCCGGAGCAAATACGGGTTTTTTAGGCCAACCACGCGGAGCAGTAACCTCGGGAGTGCCCGGGTCCGGATAACCCGTACCAGAAAATATTGGGTCGGCATAGATGCCTTTCATTATTGGTGGCCCGGGAGGAATACCTGATTGACTTTCATACTCTTCTTTGGCGGTTATAAGTTGTTGCTGGCGGTTAATATAATCTACTCCCCCTGCAGTAATTTCAAATACACCCAAACGGTATTGGTTCTGGAACACGCCATTACCTATCTTGCTGGTTACCCTTGTACCGCCGGTATAGTAATGTTTTGTAAACCTGTTATCCTGAAATACAAAATAGGGACTAACATACACGGTGTACTGGTTGTCGGAATGATTTATAATACCAATCGGTGCACCATTTATATATACACCCTGTATGCCACCATGGCTCTTTATTACCCGTTCGCCTGAAGCATCATATACATATCGGTTCAGGTAGCCATTGTCAGAAATTAATGCCAGGCGGTTTTCCTCGTCCCAGGAAAGCTGTCGATAGTCATGGCTTATGGTATCTTCCCAACCGGTTTGGTTACCATTTTCATCGTATGTAAATACCCGCTCTCCAATTTCTGTGACTGTATTGGGCTGTGGCCCTTCGTATTTGTAACCAAAATCATAGGTAGTAGCGTTTTGTATTTCGCTATTTGAATAATGTGTTTGTGTTTTTTGCAGTATTTTGCCCATAATATCATACTGCATGGCAAGCGTATAATTGCTGGTATCACTATTTCCCCTGAACATCCCCGATGCTTGCGTTAGCCGGTAGAGTTCATCGTATGAATATATATGTGATGTTACCCCTCCGATATCTCCTGTAGCTTCAGCGCTATTGGTTATACCCAGTATGTTGCTCAATGCATCGTACGTGTAGGTGTTATCCATAAGCAACCCGGCATTTGAAGTGACATTCATTTGTGCCAGCCTCTGACGTTCGGGTTCATAATTATAAGTAGTTACCGAACCATTACCATATTGCAGGTATATTTGTTTCTCATATTTATTATAGCCAATCCGTGAAATATATGCATAGGAACGTCCCAGTTTTTCACCATCCATTTTTTGCAGGTTTCCTGCACGGTTATAAGAGTAAAATAGTTTTTCACCATCCGGATAGGTCATTGTTTGTACACGGTTCCATGTGTCGTAGGTAGCACTCCAGATCCAGGTACGCATATCCGATTTGCCAAGTTGAATGGTACGTATGGATTTTATAACCTGGCCTATCGTGCTATAAAAGAATTCCTGTCCGCCACTGGCATCCTGAATCAATACAATACGGCCCGCACGGTTATAGGGTGCCCCGGGTGCCCCATATGTATAATTCACCCTGTTTTGAATATTCCTCGGGTATACAATTTCTACCAGCCTTTCGTAGTCGTATTTATAGTTTATGGCCCCTCCATCGGGGATTTGTTTTCTAAGATTAGCAGTAATTTTCTTTATTGTGTTACCTGCTCCGTCATATATAAATTCTGTTAAACCGGCATCGGGCTGATTAACAGATGTACGGCTGCCTGACATATTATATACCGATATGGTTTGATTCCCTATGGGATCTGTTACGGTAAGCAATTCCCCAAGTGCATTGTATTCGAAATTAGTGCTAATATCGCCTGCGGCTGATTTTTTAACAGTTGCTGCCTTTCGCCCATTAGCTTTGGTATATGTAACAGATGTATGGTTTAATGCATCGATAAGGTTATCAATATACATTGCTTCACCATAATAATCTCCAATATTGTAAGTATGGGAAGTAACGGACCCATCCGGCAGGGTAATCTGTACAATACGGTCGAGCACATCGTATGTTGCTAAAGCAGGTTGTATGATATCAGGATTGATATTGTATGTTGCCGGGTTTGCACCTGCTTCAAAAACCGGCTGGTATGCTTCCGTAACCCGGCCAAAGGCATCATACATGACCTTGCCTGAAACTATATAACCCGGAGTATCTTCTGAAAAGGAATCCTCAAATAATGAAGCAGTTTTCTTTACCTGTACCGGACGACCCAATCCATCAGTAAATGAATAGGTTTCGATATCGGAATTATATACACTATCATAATGCATTGTATGTGCATAGGGTATTTCTGCTTCCGGATGGTATTCAAATGTAATGGTATATGGTCTGCCTGCGGCCAGTTCATAAGGTCCGGTTAAAGTTATCATACGGCCGCAATCATCGAATGAGTATTGCATTTTCCGGTTATTTCTATCTGTTACTTCAACGGGCACACCCCATTTATAATCGTAAACAGAAGATGAGCTATACCCGTAGGCATCTGTGACCTCAGTGACAAAGGAATGTACAGCCGGGTCATACCCATACTCATACCACATCCGTTCGCCCTTGTAATTGGCAGGGCGGGTGATTTTTGCAAGGTTGCCATATTCATCGTACTCCATATCAAACCGGACAGTTTGATCACTGGTGATAAATTTTCTTATTTGAGTGATATCACCAAACTCATTTATATCTGTTTCGCTTTTACGCCTGAGACCTTCAATTGTAGTTACTTCCTGTTGAGAAGGAATAGAATATAAATAGTTGTCAGCATTACTATGATACTGAATGTTAACAGAATACCAGTCCTTTTCATTTCCGGAGGAATAGTCGGTATAAGCTGAAACATTCCCCACAGTATCGTATCTATAGGATACACGTGTGGTTATAAGAGGCTCCGAAGCACCTCTATAGGCGTATTGTCTGGTTTCATCGAGTGCAACAAAAACAGGGGCACTATTGCTTTGTGCAAATGTTCCGGGAAGAAGTCCGCCTGTATGGATATTATGCAAGGAATAAATGTTTTGCAAGCCTTCCTGATTACGACCTTCGCTATCTGTAAGGGTTTCCGCAAGTATAATGCCTTTGGTATAATAATCTCTATTGCTGTATTGTTGTACCACCGTACGGTAAATGATGTTATCGTTGCCGGTATCGTGAAAATTAGTTTTAACGGTGGCAAACCCGTAAAATTGCCGCTCGTGACGACTATAGAAACCATCTTCATACTCGAATGAAGTATAAGTTGTATCTATACCATCACCTGGGAGGCCATCAAACAATTTTACCGATCTCAGAGCCATTTTTCCTCCCGGATGATTATAGACGGCCGGTGTTAGCAGATAATCAAGTTCGAAATTACTACCCAGAGGATGTTCAACTGTCTTCAGGTTATTCGTACGAAATATTTTTGATGCTCTTACATTCAACTCACCTTCTTCATCAGATGAAAGGAAGTCAGGCATTCCATCTCCATCGATGTCTGCCAGTTGTGTTAAAGTATGGCTGACACCACTGCTTACCGAAGCGGAAGGATTAATGCATACTTTTATCACAATAAACACAATAGGAATAGTAATGCCAATAGTAAACCCGGCGTTTGCTGATTGTCCTATCGACTCTCCTGCATTAAGTGCACCAAGTCCGATCCATTCTACAGGAAGTGCAAAACCACTGCCTGTGTTAAAGTATACATTATTTCCTTTAACCATATCCGGTAACCCGTCTGCATTAATATCCATGAAGACCTCATTCGATTCATTAAGTGTGGTTGAAAACCCGACACCGGCAATGAAACTGCCATTATCAATATTTACACCTAAGCCGCCTCCAATATCGTAACTTTCACCAACACATATAGCATCAAAATTCCATTGTTCTGCGGGCGCAAACGAGTATCCGAGATTTAACCTTACCGTGCCATCAGAGTAGATCTTATCAGGTAAACCATCACCATTTATATCGAGCCAGGTCTGATCCGTATAGTCATTATTGGTTGAGAAATTACCGCTTATCCCAATTGATGACTTGGAGGTTTCCTGGGCAGAATTTGCGTTGTTATTAGTTTTTGAATTATCTCCCTTCCTGGATTTTACACTCTGGGAAGAAATTTTTGAACCGGAATTATTTGTTTGGGCTTGAACATAAGTTCCACCAAGGGTAACTCCCTTTGCTTCGGATTTAGAGTAATGGTCGCCCAGGGAATGATTAACAGAAGCGCCTGATAAAACTCCTGTAACACCTGTGTATTGAATATTATCAGAGGAGAGCAAATCGGGGTACCTGTCGCCATTCATATCCATCATATCTATAGTTAAATTGCCCTCTCCCCATGAATAACTTGCCGTACCACTTACAGGTCCAATACTACCGCCTGCCGCTACACTGTTAGATGAGTTTTCGTTTACTTTTGAAATTGCATTTAACCCTGATGCTGAGAATACAATAGGTTCAACAAATACATTCTTCTCACCTAATCGGGAACTGGAAATAGATTCCGGCAAAATATAAACCTCTTCGTCCGTACCCAGAAAAGAACCCTTTACTGCATAGGGAATCATAATATTAAATACCTCACCCAGTGGATTTTGTACCCCATCTAAATCAGATGTATCCATAGATGCAACATTTTCATTTCGACTATCACTAAGCTTTAATAAACTTTCGTCGATTGGTGAGGTCGCTCGTTCAAAATTTCCATTGTAATCAAACTGGCCCCAGCCACGGTACAGGTGACCAAATATCATATCCTGTGGATCAATTGTGCTGAAAACAGAAGCCTTTAGGGGATTTAAAGTATCATACCCAATTATTACTTCAGCCAGCGTATCGTATTCTGCCAAGGTGATATTTGAGAAAAAATATTCAAAATAGAGACTATCGCCCAGTTGGACATTAACAATTAAGGTATCTTCATTACCTATATGATCTAAATCATAATAGTACTTTTTCTTTCCGAATATTTTAGTTTTTGACTTCACAGAAAGAATAATCTCGTCACTCTCGTTGGGAACTGGAGGGTTAAATGCCAATACTGGAAAGATTTTCGCAGGATGCGCAAAATTATCAATACTGTCAAGTCCCAAAGACATCATAAATGCCGTATCGGCAATTATTGGAAACTCATCTCTTACAGTATTATTAAACATACTGGAAAATTCAGGTATGGCTTTAAAATATATGCGTGGCGGATTGCCGTCAGGTCCCAGAACAAGAGTATCGTCAATCCTTGTATATTCAACATCTAAATCCCATATAATATTACTCCAGTCTACATTTGTTGAAGACAAAACCCTGAATTGGATGTATTCGTCTTTTAATACTTCAACATCCAGGTTGATCGAATCATTTAAAATATTTTGAGAACAATTATACTCGCGATAAAATTCTGTGGTCTGGTTTTTCAGAATATCTGTATAAGTAATTTCCAATCTTATGGTATCGGTCGTTACCGGCTTAGAAAAAGCGGTACTAATTCGAATAGCGCCTGTCTTAGGCATGCCTATCGCCTGCTGTCCGCATAATACGAAATCTTCAGATGCTTTAAATCTTCCAATGGTTTTGTTGTTACTGTCTTTCAGGCCGACAAGTGTATCTGATCCGTTTATGGTATTATATAGAATCTCCGGATCCCAGTATACCTTATCGTAAGAACCGTTGAAAACTGACTGAACCCTGAAATATAAACGATCACCTTTTTCTATTGTAATCGAATTCATGGCTGGTACCTTTACAGAGTAATCATCAGCCTCAATCAGACTGCTCCAGCGCTCAATCCCGTTTTGCTGGATACTTACTTTTACACCGTCTTTATAGGTATCCTCAGTGGCAGTTTTACTGGTATCCTCAATCAGGTAAACCGGAGCATTAATACTTATAATTCCGGGGTACGGGGCCTGCCACATTTTAACCGCATCATGCAGGGGAAATTGTGCTTCAAGCTTAGCCTGTTCTTCTGCGGGATCAGGCAGGATACTTGTATCTATCTGGCTATTGGCATACAATGGGTTTGGAGTCAATTCGCTGGAAGATGTAAAAACAGGATTACCATTTTCATTAATATGATTAAAATATACTACACCATTATCAACCAGGTCAACCAGGCCATCAGCATTAAAATCATCAAAATAAACGGTGGTTTTAGTTTTTGAACTAACATTGTTATAGCCCAAAAATCCTATAAAAGGATGTCCCTCAACTCCCCAGCCAAAACCTGAAAATTTACTAACACTAAAATCTTCAATACCTTCTACCAACACTTTATCCCCGAACATATCCTCACTTGGATAGGAAAGCAAATTCGGCCGGTAATAAACTCCATCATCGTTTTTATATACTTTATCCGGAAGCCCGTCTCCATTTAAATCAGTTAATGTCAGGAAACCCTCATTTTTAGAACCCATATATGATACATTCCCGCCGGCAGTAAACGATTTACTATTCGGCTTACCATCAAATAATCCGACAGTTGCAGCAACACTACCAGAGCCTCCAACACTTCCAGAACCTCCTAATACTGAAATATTGTCAAGAAGAAGATTCAGGTACGGGCTATTCAATCCGTCGTTGGGTAAATTCCATCTCTTTTCGGGAGCATAAGGAATATTTTCATTATTTACCTTAATATCATTGTAATAATCGAATCGATGGGTGTAAAATTCTTTTCCGGTGGCATCGAATTCGGTTATGCTTTCAAGTAATGTCTTTGAGAAGACGCCATCCTTGTATTGAAGAGTATAACTGCGAATGAGATCGTCGCTATAAGATATGTTTATACGACGTAACAATTCCTGGTCGCGCAGTATAAACCCATAACGTGCATTTATTCTTGTATCTTTTCGTTCATACGTATTGGCTTCGTCATTTCTTAGAAATGTAATTTTGTAAGGGCCCTGCTCCAACTCATGACCTGTATATGTAATTTCACTGATATAAATTTGCTGTCCGCATTCTACGGGTTTATCATACACGTAACTTACATAGTTATTATGCAGATCAGAGGTTTTGATTAATGCCCAATATCCTATATTCCCATTAGCGTCCATGGAAACAGCATCTATTATTCTGCCTGTTTCCGGTAAACCTCCGTAAAAATTCCTGACACCGTCTTTTGATATTACTTCCCACCAGTAATTTGTGGGATTATCACCATGCCTGATAATCTTGGAAAAACTTCCTTCAATTCTGGAATAGAAGCGTTTTTCATTTGTGCGGTCAACATATTCACCACGGTGTGCAACAGGAGTAAGTTGCGAACCGGCAAAATGGTAAGTTTCTGATTCTTTATCAGTTAAATATCTGGGTACTCCCCAGGAAATATCAACTGAAATACCTGATAAATTGAGTCCCCAGCCATAACCGGTCCATCCGCTGCTTCCATCGCTGCTATATTGAAGCTTCAATTGGGGTTGCATGCCGGAACGACCCTGGGGTAGTTTAATGGGATATGACAATTCTGCATCACCCTCGTTATTTGCAGTAGGAGGAGCCATTATTGTAATCCCGGCTGTTGGATCAGCGGCCTTAATATCTTTTATTGTTGTTGGGACAAATCCTTCTGTTTCGGGAGACTCCGGGACTTTTATGATCCCATTGATCATGTCGGTAAAGTGGAATGTGCCGGAAACGATTAAACATAATTCGTGGTTAATACTATCGCGCTCCATCGCTTTCCATCTGTTATCACTTTCATCAAAAAAATAGGTGTAAATATCTTCAGCAGTATATCCTTCGGGAATTAAACTTTTGTCGTATGCCATTGCAATAGTAGCGGCTGAATCGAAAAGCATACCGTGTGGCAAAAAACGGTAACCGGGATAATAATTTTTGGTTACATTGGTTATTTCATCTGGTATGGGAGGTAAATCTTCGGCCAGTAAACCGGTAATTGATAATCTTCCCGGTTGATTCATACCCCCGGCTGGTACACTAAGCGAAACACCATCCATACTGATACTGTTTTGTATTCCTGGCTCAAATACTTCCGATTGCATAGCACGTCCGGGAATAACGATGCTGTAATGAACCGCTGCGGTTGCAGTTTCTTTTTTCTGTGATTTTATTTCAAGAGCAGTTGTATTTATTTTTACAGGCTTCTGGTTATAGACTATTTTTTGAGACCGGGATATAATGCCGGCTTTATCGTTATGTTCGGATTGTGTACAGCTAAATAATAAAGGAATGCAAATAACAGTTGTTAATGCTATAATAAATGTGTTTGAACTAAAACAATTTTTCATGGGGCCGGGTGATTGAGTTGGTTCATACATTTTTATACGTCAGATAATTTATTGATCATTAATAGTCACTGAACAATTAGTTTCAGGGTCTCTTTTTCATCACCTGATACCAGCGTGATAAAGTATATCCCTGATTGTTGGATTATATCACTGTACATGTAATACTGATCATTTTGCAATAGTTTTTGTTTTAAAATATTGCCCGACATGTCGGAGATAACAACAATTACATCCGTTCTGCGTTCGAGGCTCATACGGACTACAAACCACCCATCGACCGGATTTGGAAATAGTTCAACGTTTTTAAAATTTGATTTACCTATTTGTCTTACGTTTATTTCAAGGGTGGAATTACAATTATTATCATCGGTTACGGATAGTAAATAATTTCCGGGCTGGTAAATTGTTATTTCCTCATTATTTATAAGTGATCCGTCAGGCGCTGTCCATGAATAGGCATAATTTACAGCCGGCATTCCATCCGAAGCGTCTAAAACAAGGATTTCCCCTTCAATAAGATTATAGTTTTGGCTTATACTGGTTTCCCATAAATGGGTATTGGAAACCCAGATTTTTTCAGTAAATATTTTTTTGTCAGCATCGGTCACCTGCAATACATAAGAACCCTGGCTTATGTCTTCGAAGATATAATCCCTTTTGTTTTCATTGGTTGAGACCTGAAAGCTGTTGTTTGAGATTCCTTTAAGGATAATCCCGAAGGGAGCCACACCTCCTGCTATTTCAGTTTTTATTGCCCCTGAATGTTCCTGAGAGCATGTAGGCGATAATACGATACTTCTTGTAAAAAATGAAGGTGCAGCAATAAGTGTAAACACATCATACCCTGAATCGTCGGTATCGATAACTACTGAACTGAATTGTACAAATCCTCCTGATAAAGACAAGGGCTGGCATTTAATATATGCAGTTTGTCTGAAAGGGTATTTTCCTGTCCCGCTTCTGTCTACCATCATCCAGTAGATTTCTCCGTCGTGTAAAGGGTCTATTTCGTTTAATGATAGCACATTGGTTTCAAAATATAAAGAACAACCATTAAAATTAAATGTAGAAATTTTCCATTCCCGCTGCAATTTACGTACTCCGGATTCGTCAACAAAGCGGAGTGGCCTGCCGTTATCACCCCAGGTTAAAAAACTATTGTTTTTCAAGTCACTCATAACACCTATTTTCATTACACCAGGGGTTTGCGTACTCTCGGAAATTCTTTGGTTCAGTCCTGACAGGTCGTCTCTGCCTATTCCCGCGATATTTTGATTAAAAGCTGCATTTATTTCAGAATCCCAAATTATTTCTCCATTACTATTTAAATAAGATGCCGGCAATTCCTGGTTTAATGAAATTCCATATTTCAGGGCCAGGTAGCTTTCTACTTGCTGGCGTTCTTTAGGCGAAATAAACCTGCTAAAAAGTATGACTTCCGGTATTAAGCCATTATAGGCTGATACAGGCAGTTGCTGGCTGCGTGGTGGTCGTCCAAACTGAAGCCTGCGTGATACTGTACCTGTATCTTTCGATTTATTCTGGGTGTATGAATATATTTCTGGATAGAGTTTCAAATTTGTATTGTAATTCGCATAGCGATATACATCCAGCGCGGCCATTCTCTGGTTTGTTAATACCATTTCTGCGGCAGTATCATTTTCGAGGCTGATAATGACCCTTTCCGAAATGGTATCATTTTCCTGACAAACCGTAAACAGACTGAAGGATGTTAATTTGCCAAGGTTAAGTGTGCTGTTTATTGTATTGGCCCCTTCAGTGAAAAACAGTGCAGGATTATTATTGATGGTTTTAATCTTTCCTCTAACTAATAATCCTGTATCTAAAGTGCTATTCAGCTTCGATATCCATTGGGCCTCACCGGGTTTGGTACCTTCAGTGATTTCCCAGATAATGGCTCCCTTAACACCTCCAGGCAATGTTTTTTGAGAATAGATAGTTACAAATGGAATAAATGCAATGATAAAAACAACTTGCTTCATATGAATGTATTTTTAAGCTGTGCTACAAGGCTTATACTATCATACCTTTTAGAAAAATTTCAAATCATAAGGTATCGCATACCCGAGTGTTATTTGTATAGTATGGCTTGTATTGTTGTTTTCAATAAAATTAAAATTATTAACTTCTGTTACCATTACATCGCTTATGCCATAATAAAAACGAGCATCAATGGATAAACCAAATGTAAATTCATATCCTGCACTCATACCCAGACAAAAGTTATCACGACCCTTTAAGACATCCCTCATTTGTTGTTGAATGCGTATATCCGGTCCAAACAGGTCTTCTCCGTTTGAGGTGTAATACAGGGCTCCTGGTGTTAAGTTAAAACCCATTCTTGGCCCTGCTCCCAAGTGCAGCCCTTTGAAGATATAGGCTTTATACCAAAGTTCCAGGTTGATAAAATCGTACTTTATGATAAAATCATAAGTTAAATCATAAATATCTGAATAATGTAATTTATTGCCCAACCTGGAATAAGATATTTCCGAATAAATAGCAGAAATGGATTGTTCAAATTTGTAGTTTAAATATATACCACCCGTAAAACCCCATTCGTTGAAATTTTCAAATGTATAACCGGTATAATACGATTCACTCACCAACACCTTCGATAAATCGGATATATTTGTGTAAACAGCACCTGCTTTAAATCCAACTTGCAGGTAGCTGGTTTTATCATCATTCCGGCCGGGCTGTGCCTCGATTCGGATAAGTGATAATATAACAAAAAAGAGTGTAAATACTTTTTTCATATAGTATCGTTATTAATTTTTTTCATAACTATTATTTGCAATATTGCCAGACTAAATATAAGGGTTTTTTAAGGCTAATCACAGAAGAAATAAGGACATGATTTAAATCTTAGGTAGAGAATGAACCTATTATAGTTGAATGCCTGCCAAAATTGCCTTAAACGGAGAAGAAAGGATTTGCCTGTATACTTAATCAGCGCTAATTTCGATAAAATTTCTGGCATAGCAAAATCAATTTTAAAAAGCTTCATTTATGCTGATTATGACTTCAAATTCTGTCACAACAAAACCTAAAGTTTCTGATTGTTAGATAATTGTTTTGACAGTTTTGTGTGAATCTGTTGACATTGATAGTGAAATTTACTCGTTTGGAAAGCTCAAGTCACATCATCTATCACATTTTTCCAATCTTCTTGTTCGAAGTCGATTTAACAGAAGGAGAAAACTGTTTGGGAATAATATTGCAAGATTGAATCAAAGTATTTCATCGGTACTAATTGGTCAACCAGGGAAACAGTTATAATACAGCAAAGTCTTTTCCCAATTATGCCATGGCGTGGCATTGCAAATTGCAATCGGTTATTACCTGGTCTTATCCACACTTTTTAGAGTGTGCTCTAGTAATAGTGATGTTGAAAGACTAGATAGAATCAATTTAATATCAGGACCTATTTCATTCAATATCCACACTTCCCCACTATTAATAACCGAAACTGCCCCTACAGGTGTTCCATCCATAATAAACTCATAACCGCCTTCAGGCAGAGTGACCTGCCGCACTTGAGTCTCAGTTTTGTTTAAAGCCTTTACCAGAATTTCTTTCCCATGGCTATCGCGAACAACACCCATGAGGTTATCGGCAGGATTCTCTTTCATCTCATATGGAAAAACAAATTCCCAAGTATTCTCATCTAATCCATTCAGGACTATCTCTCCTGTATATGAGTAATTAGTTAAGTCTGATCTAATCCCAAAAAAACTTTCATATTCTTTTTGAAGAAATCTTACTACCGCATTAACCTCAGCCTGCAAATTATCAGGCGTAAATTGAGTAAAATTCAACCTGTTCTCCGGTTCATAAAACGTAGTATCATTATTATACGTAGACCTACTGGAGGTATTAAGGTTTCTTTTGATTATTGATGTTTTATACTCACCAAAAGTAACTACCTGGTTTATCAGAAATCCCTGCGTACCTTTGACTTGCATTTTAGTTGCACCTGTCTTTAAACTATCTGAGACAAGAAGATGAGGTACTGTGCAGGCAGAAAGGATAGAAAATGATAGTAGAATAATTATTTGTTTTTTCATTTTTAAAATTGTTTATAAGCTGGATAATGGTCGGTATCCTTAATCGAAAACATGGTTTGGCCGGTATATTAATTTAACTAAGCCGGATCGGTAAATCAAACTTAACTGTCTAAAATAGTAATAAATACTGTATGAAAATATTTTTTATATCCTATTAACCAAATACCGTAGTGTGCAAGGAATGGTGAAGAGGCCATTCGTGCAAAATCCACTGCGTAAAAAATATATTTATTTTATTCAGCATTTTTAGCCTGTCATATTTAATAATATTATTAATTTTGTTCGTCTAATTACGAACATGAAAGAGGAATTCAAAGCAATAATCACACTGGAGCAGGAAGCGTTGGCTCGATATGCCAAAGCCATGGGCCATCCTATCAGGATGTATATTCTTGATCTGCTGGCGAAACAGTCTTGCTGCTATAGTGGCGACCTTACCGAAGTCCTGCCAATAGCTAAATCAACCCTGTCGCAACATCTCAAGGAGCTTAAAGATGCAGGATTGATCCAGGGCGAAATTGAAGCTCCAAAGATCAAGTACTGTATTAATGCTGAAAACTGGGGGAAAGCCCGGGATCTTTTTAGGAAATATTTAAGAATGTAATTTTTTTATAAATATTGTTCGCCGTTTTGCGAAACACGAATTAAACAGGAATATTATGAATATCAAGGTACTTGGCACCGGCTGCCCTAAATGCAAGACACTGGAAAGAAAAACCAGAGATGCAATTTCCGAACTGGGAATTGACGCTGAAGTATCAAAAGTTGAAGATATCATGGAGATCATGCAATATGGTATCCTGCATACACCCGGACTGGTGATAAACGAAAAGGTCGTCATGAGCGGACGTATCCCCTCTTCAGATGAAATTAAAAAATTAATAACCCAAAATCTCTGAAAATGAAAAAAACCAACCTATTCCTGATCATTATCCTGCTACTGAACCTGAATGTCTCATGCAGAGCACAGGAAAACAAACTTACTGATGCAAATAAGAAATTGCAGTCAGAGGACGTAGAAGTCTACTATTTTCATCTTACAAACCGATGCGTTACCTGCAAAGCGATAGAAAGTGAGTCAAAGAAGGCTGTTGAGGAATTGTACCATGGGGAGATTGCCTTCAAAGTTTTTAATTTCCAGGATAAGGAAAACAGTGAGATTATAAAGGATCTGGATATTAAAGGACAGATGCTGTTTATCCGAAAAGGAGACACAAAAATTGATCTGACGCGCGAAGGCTTTTTGTACGCCAGGACTGATCCTGAGAAGCTAAAGCAGGTTATCAAAGAAAATATTGATCCGCTTTTATATTAAATAGCAGGGATGGCAGATTTTCTTAATGGCTTGCTTGAAAACAGCACACTGCCATTTGTAACAGCTTTCGTACTTGGATTAATGACAGCGATAAGCCCCTGTCCATTAGCGACCAATATAACTGCCATCGGATTTATAGGGAAGGACCTGGATAGCAAGCTCAGGGTTTTTCTGAATGGTCTTGTCTATACTTTAGGAAGGGCGGTTGCCTATACCTCCCTGGCAATTATCATTTATGCAGGTGCTGACCGGTTTAAGGTTTCGAAAATATTCCAGACCAATGGAGAGAAGATACTTGGGCCACTGCTTGTAATTATCGGTTTTCTTATGTTGAATATCCTCAAGATCAGGCTTCCGGGCATTTCACGGTTAAACAGGAGATTTGAAAAAAAAGGAAGGTGGAATTACACGGACGTGCTACTTCTGGGAATTGTTTTTGCACTGGTCTTCTGCCCGTACAGCGGTGTTCTGTACTTTGGTATGCTTATACCGCTGAGCATTGCCAGTGTATCCGGTCTGTACCTTCCATTAGTGTTTGCTTTTGCGACAGGATTGCCTGTGATTTTGTTTGCCTGGATGATTGCCTTTACAGTATCGGGTGTAGGGATCATTTATAATAAACTGAGAACATTTGAGCTCTGGTTCAGACGAATTATTGCAGTACTGTTTATTGCGGTTGGTATTTATTACATCTTAAAGATATATATTCAGCTATAGGACAGCCTGGTTGGAAAGACGAAAACTCTAAAAAAACATAAATGAACTGGAAAGAAGAAGTCAGGATACTACTCTGGATTACAGCTACTTTTATTCTCGCTTTTTTCATGCCAGTTGAAGGTGCAAGGTTCAAGGAAGCAATCATGGCAATGTTTGACCTTACAAAATGGTACGCACGGGAGCATGTAATTCTTTGTCTTCTTCCTGCCTTCTATATTGCCGGAGTTATTTCGGTATTTGTGAGTCAGGGATCTGTAATGAAATATTTTGGTGCCAGGGCGAAAAAATGGGTTGCCTATACTGTTGCATCGGTCTCGGGGACTATCCTGGCTGTATGCAGCTGTACTATACTACCTTTATTCTCAAGCATTCATAAGAGAGGTGCAGGGCTTGGACCGGCAATAGCATTTCTCTATTCCGGACCAGCGATCAATATTCTTGCTATTATATTAACAGCCAGGATATTAGGGTTTGAAATGGGAATAGCTCGCATAATTGGTGCTGTAGTCTTTGCTATTGTAATTGGTTCGGCTATGTCATTAATCTACCGTAAGGAGGAGAAAACCAAAAAAGAAGAACAGTTAAATTTTCCGGACATTCCTGAAAAAAGAGCGTTCTGGCAAACTGGCTTTCATTTTCTCACCCTGGTACTGATCCTTGTTTTCGCAAACTGGGGAAAGCCTGCTGATGATGTTACCGGCGGAGGATGGTACTGGCTCTGGTCAAATAAATGGTATATTACTTCCGGTTTTGGTGTTTTGCTAATTTTTTCTTTGATATATGTACTAAAGATCAAATGGCAATATGTGGTGGCTGCAACGGCGCTGACAATATTTTCTGCCTTGATAAGCACCTCTCCACTGATACCAATGATAACAGGGATCGTTACGATAGCAATAATAACACTTACAGATAAAAACGATGAGGATAACAGGGAATGGACAATCTCCTCCTGGGGTTTTGCGAAACAAATTCTCCCGTTACTGGCTGTCGGTGTACTTATTGCAGGCTTTCTACTTGGGTCGACACACGATGACACACAGATTGGCGGAATAATACCTGATGAATGGATTTCCAGGCTTGTAGGTGGTAACTCAATACTGTCTAATTTCTTTGCCTCTATTGTAGGTGCATTCATGTATTTTGCCACGCTCACTGAAGTTCCAATACTGCAGGGATTGATCTCAGCAGGTATGGGAAAGGGCCCGGCACTGGCACTCTTACTGGCCGGCCCATCGTTGTCTCTGCCTAATATGCTGGTTATAAGAGGTATAATAGGTACCCGAAAAACACTGGTTTACGTTACGCTGGTGGTGGTAATGGCAACTATTTCGGGTCTGATATTTGGCAATTTGTAGGATATGACTGTAGAATTATTTAGCATGGCAGGAATGGAAATTAACGGGATAAAGCATCTATCTCCCAAAGAAGCGCTTGAACTGTGCAAGAAAGGTGTCATCATGGTTGATGTAAGAGAAAATTATATGAATTCTTTTAGACAGTTTGATCTGAATAACTGCATAATACTCCCGTTAAGTCAGTTGAAGGAGAATCCAGCTTTGTTATCAAAGGAGAAATACTACATTCTTGCTGATGCAGTCGGGCTTAGAAGTAAGGAAGCGGTTGAATTGCTCATAGGCCTTGGTTATACAAATATTGCAAACCTTTCCGGAGGGATTGTGGACTGGGAGAGATATGGTTTGCCAGCAAAGGTTAATAACAGATACCGTTTGACAGGCTCGTGCAAATGCCAGCTAAAGCCAAGAGAATAGATATTTATCCATTTGACATGTAGATAGAATCAAACAATACGGATTAAATTAACAATTGCAATTCTTTAATAAAAACCAAAAACATCATGAAAACAAAATCTCTGGGATTCTTAGGCGGCGGAAGGATAACCAGGATTCTTTTGCAGGCCTTCGCAAATAAAAATGCTGATTTTCGTGCAATCGTGATTTATGACACTGATCCTGAAGTTCTGAAAAATCTGAATAACAGATTCCCATACATTCGGATTGCCGAAACGCCTTTGGAGGTTGCCAGCCAGGATATTGTATTTATTGCCCTGCACCCTCCTGTTATTATGGAAATGCTGGAAGGAATTAAGGACTCTTTCAATTATCAGACTGTAATCATTTCTTTAGCCCCTAAGATCACTATTGAAAGGATAATTGGAAAGATAAAATCAACTACAAAAATAGTACGCAGCATTCCAAACGCAACCTCTTTTATCAATGAGGGGTATAATCCGGTTTGTTTCTCTTCGGGTATAACCGGAAATGAAAAACAAGATTTACTGGCGATCTTCAGCTTACTGGGGCATACCTTTGAAACAATTGAAAATAAGCTTGAAAGTTATGCAATCCTGTCAGCCATGCTTCCAACCTATTTCTGGTTTCAGTGGAAAGCACTTCTTGAGATCGGGCAACTGACCGGGTTAAACGATCCTGAATGCAAAGAGTCTATTCAATTAACGACAATATCTGCCATGAACCTTATGTTTAAATCAGGCCTAAGCCCGGAGGAAGTTATGGATTTAATTCCTGTTAAACCTATTGGAGAGCATGAAGCTGAAATCCTGGACTGTTTTAAAGGAAAGCTATTGCCACTGTTTGATAGGATAAAACCTTGAAATATACAGATAAATTTTACCGCGCCTCTTTTCACATTCATTACAGCGTTTTACATCTTTACCGGTAATAATTAGAAATTATAGTAGCTTTGAAGAAAATAGAATTACACTATATAGTAACCGGGATTAATCATTCAATTGACGCTAAGTTGCTCAAAATGACTGCAATTAAATTAAACTCAACTATTACCTGCCCGGTTTGTGGATTTGAAAAGGAAGAAAAAATGCCTGCTGATAGTTGCCAGTTCTTTTATGAGTGTAATAACTGTAAATCTATTCTGAAGCCGGAAAAAGGAGATTGCTGTGTCTATTGTTCATACGGGAGTGTCCCCTGCCCTTCAATCCAGGAAAACAGATCATGTTGCAGTAATAATTAAAACACAAGCATATGAACCCTAAAGAGCTCAAACACGTTGTAAGTAAGAAATATGGCGAGATTGCATCATCCAGGCAGGCATCTGATGGATCTTGTTGTAGCAGTAATTCATGTTGTGGAACAGATGGCTACACTATCTTCAGCGATGACTATACAGCGCTGAAAGGTTATAACCCTGAGGCTGATCTACACCTTGGATGCGGAATTCCTACTGAATATGCGGGTATAAAAAAGGGCGATTCAGTCCTTGACCTGGGCAGTGGTGCAGGCAATGACTGCTTTGTTGCCCGCGTTTTGACCGGAGATTCAGGCTGGGTTACTGGTCTCGATTTCACTGATGAGATGCTGAATAAGGCTATGGAGAATCTCACAAGGACAGGCTTCATGAATATTGAATTTATAAAAGGTGATATTGAAGATATCCCCCTCGCTCCTGATAATTATGATGTGGTCTTGAGCAACTGCGTCCTCAACCTGGTACCCGATAAGCATAAAGCTTTTAGCGAGATATACAGGGTATTAAAACCTGGTGGACATTTCTGCATTTCAGATATTGTAATCTCCGGGGCTTTACCCGATAATCTTAAGGAAGCGGCTGAAATGTACGCAGGTTGTGTTTCAGGGGCAATCTCAAAATCATACTACCTTGAGATCATTCAAGAATCCGGGTTCACAAATATTAATATTCACAAGGAAAAAGAGATTATAATACCCGAAGATATACTGATTAAACATCTTTCCGATAAAGAAATAAGTTCGTACAGAAGCTCAGGAACGGCCGTATTGAGTATCACGATTACCGGAGAGAAATAGGGTGCTGGGTGCTGGGTACCGGGTGCTGGGTGCTGGGTACCGGGTGCTGGGTGCTGGGTGCTGGGTACCGGGTGCTGGGTGCTGGGTACCGGGTGCTGGGTGCTGGGTGCTGGGTACCGGGTGCTGGGTACCGGGGATTAGGATAAGCCAATCCCCGTTATCTAGTCCCCAATTCCTATTTTTCCAACTTTTCAGCCATGCGCTCATATTTACAGCATGCCGGCAATTTGTCATAGACTTCCTTTTCAGCTTTGAAGAGTTCTGTATCATGTCCAACCTTAGCAACTGCCTTATGAACGGCCTCTGCATTCGGCTTATCAGTGCTGAAAGTAAGTGCCAGCATCTTGGTTTTTGTATCCCATGAAGCTTCCGCTACCCCATCAACAGTCTTTGCAGCCTTTTCAATCCTTGTCTTGCACATATCGCAATTACCTGCTACCTTAAATTCTTCTTTCTTCTGATCCTGGGCCATCAGGGATGTAACTCCCATCACCAGAACTACTAATAAACTTAATACTTTTGTTCTCATAATAAATTGATTTTAGTTAAATAATTGTCTTATACTATCAATAAATAAAATTACCGTAAACCTTGCGCCGTGAGCCGTAAACCTATTACCTGATCACCTCCTTTACCTCACCGCACGTAAGCATCTTATCACCAAAATATGGATTGCGTATCTCCTCAGTGTTACTGAACCAGTATGCTCCCACATCACCGTTTGCCATTGCGCAAAACTGGTAATATGTCGTAATACCATCCAGTCCAAAGGTTTTTATGCTTTTATATAATGTATTATTCAGGTCCGAAAATGTCAGTCGTTGCTTATCAATATCATCTGCATTAACAATATCAGAGAGATATTGTTCCAGCCGTTTTGCCTGATCCATCCATTCCATATGTGTATCACCCCGGAGCAATGTCATATCAACCATTTTGAGTGATCCGATCACCCTCCTGGCCTCTTTGGCAATAAGGGAGGCATCCGATTTTACAAAAGCATCCTTCATATCCAGATATGCCCTGTAAAATGATGTCAGCTGTGCCTGAAACTTTTCAGGAATCTTGCCTGGATCCATTACATCACCCTGCATGGAAGTCATATCATCTGCTTCCATTTTCACATGATCATGTCCTGATTGGACCACACCACCCTCAGGATTCATCATGCTTGGCAGCCCAATCAGCTGAGCTGCTGCATCGATTTTAAAAACACCGTTAGTGGCAATTTCTTCACCTTCCGCCAATCCTTCGGCTACTACGAAAAATGCTCCCGCCCGGGGACCAAGAATAATTTCTCTGTAAAGGAATGAAGGGTTTTCACGGTCAGGCACTTTAACATATACAATGGAACGTTTACCTGTCCACAGCACGGACGACCCGGGTACCAGTATTTCATTGCTGCTTTCAGCAATTTTTGACTCCAGTAAGCCTGTTGTGAACATTTCGGGTTTCAGGGTCAATTTGGGATTTGGAACCTCCACCCGCACTTTGGCAACACGTGTTTGCCCGTTAATAAACGGATCAATAAAGGTTACTCTGGCAGTGAAATTTTTTCCTGGCAGGGCCTGAATTGTAAAATCCACCTTATCACCCGGGTTTATCCACGGAATGTCACTTTCATAAGCATCAAACATTACCCAGACCCTGGTCAGGTCGATTACTTTAAACAGGGCTGTTCCTTCTTTGACATAATCCCCGATAGTTACATGGCGCATTGTAACTGTACCTGTGATGGGTGACAAAACATCAAAATAAACCTGAGGTTCGCCATTCTCCTCTATAGCTGAAATTTGTTCATCGGTAAGGTCCCACAACTTAAGTTTTCCCCTGGCAGCAGCATAAAGTGAAGGCCGGTCTTCCTTAGAAGCCAGGGCCTCAAGCAATTCTCTTTGTGCCGTTACCAATCCTGGTGAATAAATGGTTGCCAGTTTTTCTCCTTTTTGCACGTTTTGTCCGGTGAAATTGATAAACAATTTTTCAATACGTCCGCCGAACCGGGCAGTTAACTCTGCTATGTTTCGCTCATCTGCCTCTACTTTTCCCTGTAAATAAACCGTCTTTTCCGGAACACCCATGGTCACTACCATGGTTTGAATGGAGGCCAGTTTAGCAGCTGATTCGGACATCACTATTTCATCGGGATCCACATCATCACCACCACTACTCATTGTTGTCAGTGGAATCAGGTCCATCGCGCATATAGGACATTTCCCCGGTTTGTCCTGTTTGATCTGCGGGTGCATCGAGCAGGTCCATATGATCGGTTCTTCGGCACCATGATTGTGTCCTTCAGTTAATTCTGCCTCCTGATTTGCGACTTTCATTTCTCCTGAATTATGGAAGAAAATCCATCCAAAAAACAATCCGGTTATCAAAACGCCAATCACCAGTTTGTAGTTTTCTATTATGTTTTGAATTATTTTTTTCATTAGATCTGTTTTTATTTACCCATTAAATAATTGATGAAGGCAATGGCTGCCTGTTTATCAGCCCTGGCCTTTTCAAGTTCAAGGTTGAACTTAAGTACCATGCGTTCCATTCGCAGTACTTCCTCAAAGTTCATATTACCCGAAGAATAGTCAGTTTCCAAAAGTTTTACCGATTTCTGCGCAAGGTCCAGTTGTGTAATAAACAGGTTCATTCTCCTTCCTGCGTCCTGGTATTCTTTCCACCCGTTTTCGAAAAGAGTTTCGAGCATATTTGTTTTATCAGTTGTCTCCTCCTCCTTTGCTGTGGCCAGGTAAACCACTTCCTGAACCATAGCTTTATACTTGTTACGATAGAGAGGGACAGTAATCCCGACGTTAGGGAACATAAAAGCATCGGTTCCGGCCATGTTGTTATCCCCCTTCCCGATAAATGTATAATCCATCCCGATAATAAAGGAGGGTTTCCCCATATCGGTAGCTATTTCCTGCCTGAACCTCAGGCTTTCCTGCTGGAATTCGAGACTCAAAAGCTGATGGTTCAACCGGTTAATGGAATCCATTGCTACCTCTTTTGGTAAAGGGAAATCCCTGTCCCATAGCAATTCAGGAGTTATTACTGTTTGATTATTATCGACATTCAGAAGATTATTAAACATAACCCTTAGCGCCTGATTATTGTCTTTAAGCAATGCAAGCTGGTTTTCCAGTTCGCCAATTTCTATCTCAACACGTAATTCATCTACTGACGATACCAACCCGGCCTCAAATTTTATAATGGCCAGGTTCCTGAAAGTATTGAGTATCTCAATATTTTCAGAGGTAATATCGATTGCTTTATGATTGAAATAGAGGTTGAAATAGGTAGCTTTTACATTGTTGAATAATTTCGATCTGGTCTCCTCAAAAAGTTCATATTTTGCTTTTGCAGTCTGAACAGATGCGTTTTCTCTGGCTTTCAGTGTTCCAAACCAGGGAAACATTTGCGACGCCGAGACCCTGAACTGCTGAGGCCCCATGCGGGTTTCAACCGGTTTAATAAAATATCCAAATGCCAGTTGCGGATCTGGTAAAGCCTTTACCTGTGGCACCACCTCAAGTGCCGCCATATACTCATTGAACTTCGCCTTTAGCCCCGGATTATTAAGTGCTGCAGTCTGCAGGTACTGGTTGAGTACTTCCTGCCCTGAAATTGCAGCAGAAATCAATACCAGCAAAACACCTGCAATATATCTCTTCCTTATCATCAATTTGTTCATCATTCGATATTCATTATTCATTATTCATTATTCAGAACTCTCCTCTCCTGCCACATACTGTAAAGTACAGGTACCATAAACATTGTGATTACCGCAATTGTCATACCGCCAAACAGGGGAATTGCCATTGGCACCATTATATCGGCTCCCTTTCCTGTAGAGGTAATTACAGGAATAAGTGCAATAATGGTAGTGGCTGTAGTCATAATTGCCGGACGAACCCTTTTTGATCCTGCTTCCAGGACTAATGCCCGCACCTCTTTTATGGTTTTAGGGTTATGTTTATCCTGCAATTGCTTAATATATGTGCTTATCAAAACCCCGTCGTCGGTAGCCACTCCAAAGAGGGCAATAAAGCCTACCCAGACTGCCACACTTAAATTAATAGTACGTACCTGAAATAAATCCCTCAGACTTATTCCTGCAAGTGTACCATTCATAAACCACGGCTGGCCGTAAAGCCAGAGCATGATAAATCCTCCGGACAAAGCCACTAATATTCCTGAAAAAATAAGCGATGTGGATGTAACCGAACGAAACTGAAAATAGAGAATAAGAAAAATGACAATAAGTGAAACCGGTACAACCATCATCAACCTCCTGGTAGCCCTGATCTGGTTTTCATAATTACCTGTAAAAATGAAACTTACGCCCGCAGGTAGATTAAACTCTCCCTGTTCTATCTTTTCCTTTAGATATGCCTGGGCATTTTCTACCACGTCAACTTCGGCAAATCCCTCTTTTTTATCGAAAATGACATACCCCACAAGGAAGGTATTTTCACTTTTAATCATTTGCGGACCCCTGGTATAATTAATGGTTACCAGTTCACCTAACGGAATCTGTGTTCCTGAGGGAGTGGGAACCAGTATCTTCTTAATATCTTCAGGATTATCCCTGTATTCCCTGGCATATCTCAAACGAACCGGGAATCTTTCCCGGCCTTCAACTGTTGTTGTGAGTTTCATACCGCCAATGGCACTGCTAATAATATCCTGCAGGTTTTTAACTGATAAGCCATACCGGCCTATTGCATCTCTGTCAATTTCCATTTCGAGATAAGGTTTACCCACTACCCGGTCGGCAAAAACCGACATCGCCTGCACACCTTCCACCTGTTTCAGCTGTTTTTCAATTTCGAGACCAACCTTCTCAATACTTTCCAGGTCGGGGCCAAATACCTTGATGCCCATTGGTGCACGCATGCCTGTTTGCAGCATTACCAGACGAGTTTGTATGGGTTGCAATTTAGGTGCAGAGGTTAAACCCGGGATAGCTGACTGAACAATGATTTCATCCCATATATCATCAGGGGATTTGATTTCGTCGCGCCATTGTCGAAAATATTTCCCGTTTTTGAATTCGATCAGGTTTTCCTGATCCATCTGCCGGAAACCTTCTTTCTTCGGATCGTAGGTTCTGCCGTCTTTTAAAATAAAGGCCCCCTCTTTATCCACTTTATAACGTATCCGGTGTCCAGCTTCATTCAGTATATACTCCGATTTATAACTGATTAAGTTTTCAAACATTGATGTTGGTGCAGGGTCAAGAGCAGAGTTCACACGCCCCCATTTACCCACAACACTTTCTACTTCGGGTATGGCATTGAGCTTTTTATCCAGGATCCGGATTACTTCAAGGTTTTCCTCAATACCCGAATGTGGCATGGTAGTTGGCATTAAAAGAAAAGAGCCTTCGTCCAGTGATGGCATAAACTCTTTTCCAATTCCCGGGAAAGTGGTGTTTAAACTCTGGTAAACTCCTGTTTTTTTTATAAGTTCAGGCGTAAACCCGAATAGTTTATCGAAACCCTGCCAGGTTGTTAGTCCAAATGCTATAATGAGAATAGGAAAGGTTAAAAACTTCCATTTATTCTCCAGGCACCATCTTAATATTTTCGGATAAAAGATGACGACCAGGGATAAAGCACCTAATACAGTTCCAACAATTGCAATAACAAAGAGGAAGTTGATAAACAGAGAATTCTGAGCCTCTAAAGGCATCCAGGCTTTAGTAAGGAAAAACAGGACTACAATTATTGTTATAGCAATATTTATAATATTTTTCCATGATTTTTTTGTTTCATGCCATTTTTCAGACAACAGGCTATTCAAACCGTAGGCAGTTATTGCCAGAGCTATGTAATATCCTGTAAATACTGAAAGAAGCAGACCGGATGTAATGAGTATAATGCTCCAGATTTTTTTATATTTATTTTTATCAAACCTGATGGAAAAAACCAAATGAGCCAGGGTTGGAATAATTATTAGACCAATCATCAAAGCAGAAAGCATGGTGAAAGTTTTGGTAAATGCCAGGGGTTTAAAAAGCTTCCCTTCGGCCGCTTCCATTGCAAATACCGGCAGAAAACTTACAATGGTAGTTGACACCGCTGTTATTACCGCACCTGCCACTTCGGTGGTGGCTTCGTAAATCACATTTAATAAACGCTTTCCCCTGGCTCCGGTATTCCCGGGCATTTCAGAATGCCTGATGATGTTCTCGGTAAACACAATCCCCACATCCACCATCACTCCGATGGCAATGGCAATACCGGATAAGGCCACAATGTTGGCATCGACGCCAAATTGACGCATTGTAATAAATGTTATTAATACTCCGATTGGCAAAAGAGATGAAATAAGGAACGACGCCCGCAGGTTTAACACCAGCACTATAACAACCAGAATACTGATCAATAATTCGAGTGAAATGGCTTCTTCCAGTGTGCCTAAGGTCTCATTGATTAACCCGGTACGATCATAAAAAGGGACAATAGTGACTTTAGAAACGGTTCCATCTTCCAGTGTCTTTGTTGGTAATCCTGGCTCTATTTCAGCAATTTTTGCTTTGACATTATCTATTGCCTCCAATGGATTGGCTCCATATCGCGCCACCACCACTCCTCCAACGGCCTCCGCGCCTCCTTTATCCAGACCGCCACGACGGGTGGCAGGTCCGAAGTTAATCTTAGCTACATCTTTTAACCGGATAGGAATATTTTCGTGCACTGTAACGACACTTTTTTCCAGATCCTCCAGGTTTTTAATATAGCCCAGCGCTCTTACCAGGTACTCGGCCCGATTAAATTCGATGGTCCGTGCCCCGATATCAAGGTTGCTGTTTTTTACTGCCGCCATGATCTGCGCCACGTTTACACCGTGAGCTTTCATGGCATTGGGATCAATATCAATCTGGTATTCCTTTACAAACCCACCAATTGAAGCCACTTCAGCAACCCCTTTAGCGGAGGTGAGTGAATAACGAACATAAAAATCCTGGATAGTCCGTAATTCATGAGGGTCCCAGCCACCCGCCGGATTGGCATCTTTATCACGGCCTTCAAGCGTATACCAGAAAACCTGTCCCAGTGCAGTTGCGTCGGGCCCCAGTGCTGGCATGACATCCTCCGGAAGTGTACCGGAAGGCAGGGAATTTAGTTTTTCAAGAATCCTGGTCCTGCTCCAGTAAAACTCAATATCTTCATCAAAAATGATGTAAATGCTGGATAATCCGAAAATAGAATTACTTCGTATGGTTTTTACTCCAGGGATCCCCAATAGCGAAGTAGTAAGCGGATAGGATATCTGATCTTCAATATCCTGTGGAGATCGCCCGGGCCATTCTGTATAGACAATTTGCTGGTTTTCACCTATATCGGGTATTGCGTCAACAGGCACCGGATCAGAAGGAAGAATACCCGTGTTCCATCCGAATGGTGACGAAATAACACCCCAGCCTACAAATATTACAAGAACCAGGTATGTTACCAGCCTGTTCTCAAGAAAGAATCTTATTGTTTTGTTAAGCATGTAATTTTGATTTTATAATTTTTATCCGGTTAACTGATTGATAAAATCAGGTAACCATACTTATAAATGGTTACCTGTAATATTTCATGGTAAAATTACAAAACAAAAGTCTGCAGGGATGCAAGAAGAAGTTTTACTCCCGGAGGAGACGGACGGTCGTAAAAGAGGTGATTTGCAATGCTAACCGGTAAATCAAATGCAACAGTGGATAGAACAACCGGTACCAGAACGAAAACCTGATCAAAATCGAATTGAAAAGATGAAATTGCAAAATTATTCTCAACCTGGAATGCCTGTGATTCATTATGACAACAACCTTCCATCTCACAGCATGATTCAGCTTCAGTCATAACAGTTACTGAGCGCAAAGTTTTGCCGCAATAATGTTTTGATATTGTTATTCCGGTTGTTGAGAATAACAAAATAACTGCCAGTAATATATGACCTGCTTTTTTTATCATAGCTAATTATGCATAAATATAACGCCTGGAAATCAAAATTGTTCTTATAGTATTTGAGTTTAAGCAATAATTTACGGTTTGGCTGATAGATTCATCTGGTGCATGAGATAAAGTTTTCCGTTCGCTGTTTACGCTGGACTCCTTGATTGCTCCAGGTTGCAGGCTTTGACCACCGAAGCCTTGACGAAGGTGGGTTACAGGTTACAAGTCAAAGGCCGACAGACATCCGCCGCTGGCTTATCGTCAGAGTTACAGGTTCTTCTTTTAGGATGATCTTCCATGTACAGTGAACCCTGCCTGCCGGTTTTGCCCTGCCGTAGCGGCTACGCGAAGGAGCAGCAGGCAGGTGTGCACCTTGCACCTTAAGCCTTTCATCTTTAGCTTATTTTACCTTTTGTCGTTGGTTTTTAGTCGTAATCCTGTTTCCTTTTGGACTAAAAGGCTATATTTGTCCAAATTTGGTATAATAAATCTTTAGGAATGAAAAATCTGCTATTACTTTTTGCCCTTATCCTGTCAGGATCATGCACAAGCAATAAAAACAGAATATATGAATGGCGCGGTGAAGGCCGTACAGGCATATACCAGGAATCAAACCTGTTAAAGGAATGGCCTGAGAACGGGCCGCCCGAGATCCGGGCTATTGAAAACATAGGAAACGGGTTTGGCTCGCCTACATTTACCGATACCCATTTCTTTATTACAGGGGAGATTGACACCATAGCGACACTTTTCTGCTTTAACCTTGATGGCGAGAAGCAATGGCAAACTGAGATTGGCAGAGAGTGGACAAAAACCTTACCCGGATCAAGGTCGACACCCACGATTGTTGACAACCTGGTCTATACTGTAACAGGTATGGGAAACCTTTTTTGCGTCGACATCCGGGAAGGTGAGATTATCTGGTCAAAAGGTTTTACGGAAGATGCCGAAGGGATCCCTACAATGCATGGTTACACTGAAGCTCCTGTGATAGATGGGGATAAGGTGTTCTGGACACCGGGTGGAAAGGAATATAACGTAGCCGGGCTGAACCGTTTTACAGGAGAGCTTATCTGGTACAACAAGGGATTTAGCGAACGGTCGGGTTATAATCAAGGCAAACTGATTGAACTTCCTGACAGAAATATCTTTGTAACATTTTCTGCCTATCATATGATGGGTTTTGATGCAGGGACCGGTGAAATGCTTTGGGCCCATGAACAGGACAATCTTACTTTGGAAGAAAGGATCCTTGGTATGGGCGACACTCACTGCAACGCAGTATTATTTGAGGATGGTTACATCTATTATGCTGCCGGTGATGGGAACGGTGGGGTAAAACTGGCTTTGTCTGAGGATGGGTCTGAGATAACAGAGGTGTGGCGCAACAAGGGTTTTGACGGTTATATGGGTGGTATTGTCAAGATTGATAACTATCTGTATGGTACCGGGACTGTTAAACCTGAATTACGAGCCATAAATGCTGCTACCGGTGAACTTACCGATTCACTGAGCCTTGGCAGTGGTACAATAATAGCAGCAGATGAAATGCTTTACTATTACAGCCAGAAAGGTACCATGTATCTGCTCGGTTATGATAATGGAAAGATCCATGAAGTTAGCTCATTTAGAATTACAAAAGGTTCAAGAGAACATTTCTCCCATCCCGTGATCAATAAGGGTATCCTGTACCAGCGGCATGGTGATGTGCTGGTGGCATTTGATATCAGGAGGTTGAACAAGGGTGAATAGGTTGAGGAGGCTGAGCCAAACTTGTAACTTAATATGACAGTTCATTTATTATTCAAAAAAAATCTGTATTATGAAGAGGTCATCTTTTTCCCTGCCCATTCTGATCCTATTCCTTTTCGCACCCAATTTAGCAGCACAGGAAATCCTGGATCAATTAGAAGAAATAGCCATAATTGATCAGAAAGTAATGATGCCCATGCGGGACGGCATACGTCTGGCTACCGATATTTACAGACCCAGGACTGACAAGCCTGTACCGGTCATTTTTTCAAGAACACCTTATAACTTCAATTCATATGGAGATGGTGAAGTCAGAACCAGGACCTATGAAAGTGCTTATGAGGCTGTTAGCCGGGGTTATGCATATATAGTACAGAACGAAAGAGGCCGGTTCTTTTCTGAGGGGGAATGGGATATACTTGGGACTCCTACAACTGATGGATATGACGCATTCAGCTGGATGGCCAGCCAACCATGGTGCAATGGCAGGATCGGCACATATGGCTGTTCCTCTACTGCTGAGTGGCAAATGGCAGTAGCGGCCCTTGATCATCCTTCACATGCGGCCATGGTGCCTATGGGCTATGGTGCAGGTGTTGGCAGAATCGGCAACTATTACGAACAGGGAAACTGGTACAGAGGCGGAGTGCATCAGATGCTGTTCACGGTCTGGATGTATGGTACGCAGCATGATATATTCAGGCCACGCCTGCCCGGTGATATTACTCAGGAGGATCTTCTGCGTATCCAGAGGTTTTATGATATGGCCCCTGAGATGGCAGCTGTTGACTGGTCGGAAGCTTTGTATCATCTTCCCCTTCAGGATATTTTCATACATGTAAATGGTTCAAAAGGAGTTTGGGACGATATGATCACCCGCAAACCCAATGACCCGGCATGGTATGAGGGCGGTACGTATCATGACGATATGCCCTTTGGTGTTCCGGCCATGTGGTTCGTATCCTGGTATGATATTGCCACCAGTCCAAATATAGCGCTTTTCAACCATGTACGGGAGAATGCTGATGATCCTGAGGTTGCAGAGAATCAGTACCTGGTTATTGCTCCTACAGGCCATTGCGGCTATATCAGGACACAAGAAGAGACAATTGTGGGCGAAAGATATCTTGGAGATGCCAGGTATGATTATGATGGCCTGATATATGGCTGGTTTGATTACTGGCTGAAAGGAGAAGAGAATAATATTCTTGAGGAGACTCCTCATGTAATGTATTACAGCATGGGGAATAATGAATGGAAAACATCTGAGGTATGGCCACCTGAGAACTCAGAAATGACTACATATTATATTAACAGTTCAGGTAATGCCAATAGTCTTGGCGGGGATGGAATCCTGACACTTATACCGCATGGAACAAAAGATTATCCCGATTCATTCAGATATGATCCCAATGATCCTGTCCCCTCTTATGGCGGTAATTTATGCTGCATGGGTAATGCGGTGGAGGCAGGCTCGTTTGATCAGCAAGAAATTGAAACCAGGGACGATATACTGGTATATACATCCGGGATACTTCCGGAAGGCATTCAGGTAAGCGGGTTTATTGAAAGTACCCTGTATGTGTCATCAGATGCCAAAGACACCGACTTCACTATCAAAATACTTGATGTCTACCCTGACGGAAGAGCATATAATCTTGATGAGACTATCCAAAGGGCAAGATACAGAGAGGGTTATGATAAAGAGGTGTTTATGGAAGATGAGGAAGTGTATAAGCTTGAAATGACCCCAATGGGTACCAGTAATTATTTTGAAAAGGGACACCGGATACGAATTGAGATATCAAGCAGCAATTTTCCCAGGTTTGCAAGAAACCTGAACACCGGAGGTAATAATTATGATGAGTCAGTGGGAGTTATAGCCGATAATAAGATACACCACTCTGAAAAATATCCCTCTCAGATAAGATTGCCTGTTGAAAGCAGGTAAAAGGTTATTGTCAGAATTACATATTATAATATATATGGATTAATATATATTTTTTAATTAAGATACTGACTATCTTTAATTTGTCGTACTCAATATATTTTCGCTATGCACATTGCCCTGAACCCTTCTCAAAATAACATAGATTAATACTAAGAGTGCCAAAAATATCGCCATAGCCAGTAACTCATTCCAGGGCAGGTTTGAAATGTTTCCGTTATTGAACAAGGCAAAATATTGTATCTTTAATGTACCTTTGCAGAGAATAGAATTTCAATCCGCTACATTATGAAAACCACTACACTAATTATTCTGGTTGGATACCTATTTTTGTCAGGATGTGCAACACAACCTGAAAATTCAGCCATAAAGGACTATTCACCTTACTTCCAGGTTGAGACCGGTAAGCCGGTTGGTGTCATGCTCACTGCTTACAGTACTACTTTGATAGCTAACGGAACAGATATTACGGAGCTGAGGATCGCTCTTACAGACAGTCTTGGCAGGGAAATAAAATCCATCAACCGTCCGATAGAAATATATGTGTACGGTGATGCGAAACTATTACACCCTGTTGAAGGCAAAGAGTTGGTATTCAATGAAAAATATGACAGTGTGATCATTTGGCAAAGCAGTATTGAGAACGGCCTTTGCAGCCTTTTCCTGCAGGCCGGTACAACTGAAGACAAAATAAAGGTAGAAGCCAGGTGCGACACTCTCTGGCCCGCTTCACATGAGTTACACACTTTGCCAAGGGACATCAGGCTAATGCAACCCGGATCAGACCAGATAAAACCGACTGATAAAGAGGTTGACAAAATGATTGGTGCCGACATAAGTTTTTTACCTCAGCTTGAAGCGCGAGGTGTAAAGTTCTACGACAATTCCATTGAGAAAAATGGGATACAGGCACTTAAAGATCATGGATTCAATTATATCCGGTTACGGATCTTTGTAAATCCTGAAAATGAAAAAGGCTATTCGCCTGAAGAAGGATTCTGTGGTTTGGATTATACAAAACAGATGGCAAAGAGGACAAATGAAGCAGGAATGAAGCTTTTGCTCAATTTCCATTACAGTGATTACTGGGCCGATCCACAGCGGCAATACAAGCCAAAAGCATGGGAAGAACTTGGATTTGAGGAGCTCAAGGTTAAAATGAAAGACTATACAAAAATGGTTATTAATGAATTGATAGCCCAGGGAACTCCACCTGATATGGTCCAGGTAGGCAACGAAATAAACCATGGAATGCTATGGCCCGACGGGCACATAAGTAACCTTGACAATCTCGCGGAACTGATTTGTGCCGGACTTGAAGGAGTACAGGAAGCGGATTCTTCAATTCTTACAATGATTCATCTGGCACTTGGTGGGCAAAACCAGGAAGCCACCTTCTGGTTAGACAATATGTTAGCACGGAATGTTGATTTCGATGTTCTTGGTATTTCATACTATTCACGCTGGCATGGCACTCTGAATGACCTGAATAGTAACCTCAATAAACTGATATCGAAATATGGAAAACCAATTAATGTGGTCGAATATTCAGGGTACAAATCTGAGGTTCATGAAATAGAATTTAGCCTGCCTGATGGAATGGGCCAGGGAACATGTATCTGGGAGCCGCTTAATACATGGGGTGCAATATTTGACAGGGATGGAAATTCAACCGGTGAACTGGCACTTTATGATGAATTTGCCAAGATGTATCTCAATAAATAATAAACCGCTATCGACAGCCATTAGTACAAGAATTTACAGTTTACCCTGATAATATTCTACAAACCGCATAGCAAGATCATCCCTCCCCAGAAGGAGGTCAGCAGCTCTGACGATAGCTGTGATCCTGTTCGGATTTGCAATGGGGCAGGTTAATCCGTTCATGATTGCGAATACCATAAAGACACTGTTCAGTACCTCCCTATTCGGCAGGCCGAATGATACATTACTGGCACCCTGGGTTATATTCAGTCCCAGCCTGTCGTGAACGAGTTTTATTGTCTCAAGTGTTATCCTGCCTGCATCCGGATCGGCACTGACTGCCATTGCTAGCGGGTCGATTATTACATCCTCTTCACCTATTCCCCGCTTTAAAGATCTCTCCAGTATTTTCTCTGCTATTTTCAATCTTTTCTCCGGATCGTGGGTAATGCCGCCATCATCCATAACAAGCCCTATTACTGCAGCTCCATATTCCCTGGCAAGAGGGAGGATAGCATTCAGGGATTTCTCACCACCATTTACAGAATTGATAAGGCATTTACCCTTAATTACCTTCAGTGCTGCTTCAATTGCCAATGGATTAGGTGAGTCGATGCAAAGGGGAGTATCGAATTCTTGCTGAAGATAAATAACTGTTCGAGGGAGAAGCTTCACATCATCGACTCCCGGAAAACCTACATTCACATCAAGAATATCGGCACCTGCTTTAATCTGGCTTTCAGCAAGTTCATGCACATAATCGAAATTTTCCTCAGACAGGGTTGATTCCAGTCTCTTTCTTCCTGTAGGATTTATGCTTTCACCGATAATGATAACCGGACCATCCGTATTAATCGCAACTTCCCTGGTCTTCCCTTTCACGATTGTTTTCATTTGCTGACGTGTTGCGTGCACCGTGTACCGTGCACCTTGTATCAAGTCCCTTAAACTTACAACTTTATTCTGTTACATAACAGCTATATAATAAAATATTCAACACTTTTCGATTTACTATGCAAGCATTTCTTATTTTTGATTACCTAACAAAACCTATGAAATAATTATGAAACATAAAAGCGGGTTCTCTGACGTTACGTTGAAGTCAATTCTTTCAGGCTTCACTATTTCAATATTAATGATCTTCACGGGTGTTATGCATTGCAGTAATACCTACGGACAAACGGGTATCACATCTCCAATGGAGCATTTCGGTTACAATATTGGAGATGACTACCTCCTGATCAGTTATACCCAGGCTCTGGAATACTGGAAAAAGCTTGAGAGCGAATCGCCACGTATGATACTCGAGGATTTAGGTCCGACCTCGGAGGGACGGGATCAATTTATGGCCATAATCACCTCTCCCGAAAACCATGTGAAGCTTGATTATTACAAGGAGATATCACGTAAACTGGCCCTTGCAAAAGACCTCACGGAGGAGCAGGCCAAAGAGTTGTCAAATGAAGGCAAGGCTGTGGTCTGGATCGATGGCGGGCTGCACGCCACAGAAGTTGTTGGATCACAGCAGCTTATGGAACTTGTTTACCAGATGGTCAGCAATAATGATCCCGAGACTCTCCGTTTTCTTGATGATATTATCCTCCTTGCTGTATTTGCCAATCCCGATGGGCTTGAACTGGTGTCAGGCTGGTATATGCGAACAGAAAATCCCGGGGATCGCTCCACAGGCGGACTACCACGGCTCTATCAGAAATATGTAGGGCATGATAATAACCGGGATTCATATATGGCAAGTCAACCCGAAACCGAGAATATGGCCCGTATTATGTATAGAGAATGGTATCCGCAGATAATGTATAACCATCACCAGACCGGCCCATCAGGTCTGATCGTCTTTGTACCTCCGTTTCGTGATCCACCAAATTATAATTATAATCCTTTACTTATCTCCAGCATCCAGTCAGTCGGGCTGGCTATGCACAACAGGCTGATTGCGGAAGGTAAACCGGGCAGCGGTATGAGATCAGCCGCAAATTACTCTATATGGTTTAACGGGAATCTCCGTACAACTGGCTATTTCCACAATCAGATAGGTATTCTTACTGAGATCAAGGGAAATCCAACACCTATTGAACTTGATTTCCGGCCTGACCGGCTGCTGCCAACCAACGATGTGCCTTTTCCCGTCACACCAGATACATTCTTCTTCAGGAATGCAATAGATTACTCAATTACACTGGATAAGGCGGCGCTTGATTATGCTTCCAGGTACCGGGAGACAGTACTTTATAACAGGTACCTGATGGGAAGGAACAATATTGAGAAAGGCAGCCGCGACAGTTGGACAATCCACCCTAAGATTGTCGATATGGTTAACCAGGCAGTACTCGATGATACACGCAATTCATCAGAGCAGCCTCCAGACATCGGTCGGCGTAGAGGTGGCGTATCTATGAGCTATATGGAATTATTCAGGATACCTGAAAACAGGGATCCACGGGCCTTTATACTACCTTCTGATCAGGCTGATTTCCCCACAGCCGTTAAATTCGTAAACACCTTTATAAAAAATGGTATAACTGTGCACCATGCCACCAGTGACTTCCAGGTAAATGGAAAAACCTACCCCGAAGGTTCAATAGTATTTAAAACAGATCAGGCTTTCAGACCGCATATTCTGGATATGTTCGAACCACAGGATCATCCGGATGATTTTCTCTACGAAGGAGGTCCCCCTTTACCTCCCTACGATAATGCGGGTTATACCCTTTCGTTCCAGATGGGAGTTGAGTTTGACCGTATCCTTGACCCTGTTGATGGTCCTTTCGAGGAGATTGTTGGCTTTGCAAAACCGATGGCAGGAATGGTATCAAATTCTCAAAACGCTACCGGATTCCTTCTCAGTCATAGTGTTAATGATGCAGTTATTGCCGTAAACCGTCTGCTCGCAAAAAAGGAGAGTGTGTACTGGCTTACTGAAAAGGTCACCGCAAATAACAAAACATACCCTGAAGGGACAATTTACATTCCTGCCAACGGGTCAACAATTAATATAATTAACGCAGCTGCATCGGAACTTGGTTTGAATTTCGATGGGATCATCAGCAAACCTGCTTCCTCAGCTCTTCTTCTTAATCCTGTGAAGGTCGGACTGTGGGACAGGTATGGAGGTTCGATGCCTGCGGGATGGACACGCTGGCTGCTTGAGCAATTCGAGTTTCCATTTGAAACGGTGTATCCCAAGACACTTGATAATGATGATCTTATCAAGAAATTTGACGTACTGGTATTTGTTACCGGAGCCATCCCACAGGGACAATCCAGGATGGCCTCTTTCGGTGGAGGAAGAGGAGAACCTGATATTGAGTCAATTCCTGAAGAATACCACGACTGGCTGGGGCAGGTTACTACTGAGGAAACTGTACCCAGACTCCTGGAGTTTCTCAGGAACGGGGGTACTATCCTTGCGATAGGCAGTTCCACCTCGCTTGCACAGCACGCAAGCCTTCCAATGGGCAACCATATTGTCGACGGCGGGGGAAAACCATTATCCAATGAACGTTATTATATTCCAGGTTCCATTCTGGAGGTCCGGGTTGATAATACACTGCCATTAGCTTACGGATTTAATGACAGAGTAGATATATTTTTTGATAACAGTCCGGTATTCAGACTGCATCCGGAGGCCGATAAGAATGGTATTACCACGGTTGCATGGTTCGACAGCGACAAACCGCTCAGAAGCGGATGGGCATGGGGTCAGGATCGTCTGTATGGCGGTGTTGCTATTGCTGAGGCCAAAGTAGGAGAAGGTAACCTGTATCTGTTTGGACCTGAGATACTTTTCAGAGCGCAACCCCACGGCACATTCAAATTTTTCTTTAATGGGATATTCCTGGGTGGTGCAAAAGAGGTGCAGAGTGTCAGATAGGTTTGAAATAAAGGAATGATTGATAACTTAACCAGTTTCGGTTTCTGCTAACAGAGAGAATATATCGGCTTAGGAGACTACATTGAGTCTCTCCTCTTCTTCAGAATATCATTCCGGAGCGTAAGTGCATTGCTTATCAGGACCAGTGGGGTGGCAAGTGCCGAGATGGACATTATATAAACAAAATAATCACCATAAGGGACCAGCCAGTATATATCAAACAGAAAAAGAGCTATCCAGACTGCAGTACACCAGGGACATGTTATCAGGTTATTTACCGAGGCAAACAGGGCCTTTCCGCTGTTTTTGCTGATGAAATGCCTTACCAGGCTGAATATCTTCTCATATACTATCATCCTTGAAATACGGTAGGTTGCCAGAACCAGGACAATAGCATCAACTGCTGAAATCTGATCAATTACGATCCCGGTATTTAAAACAAAACAGACAGAAGCAATAAACGCTATTAAAAAGACAATCAATGAAATAAAGTTCAGCGTTTTCTCTTTCAATAATGAATCCATAACAGGTTAATTTAGTTTAAGCCAGGCCAATTCAAATACTCACAAATACAATGCAGGGCCATAATCTAATATATAATTAACATGCATAACATGAATATGGTTCATTTCAGGTTAATCGTCAGTCAGGCAACCACGAATTACCATTTCTTCCTATCTTTGAAGCAAAGCAGGAACATGCTGAAATTGGCAGATATATTTTTTCTTGTATTCCATACCTCCCTGATACTGTTCAATCTTTTCGGCTGGATATGGAAAAAGACAAGACTGGCCAATCTTATTACACTCCTGATCACAGCCGGGTCATGGCTGATACTTGGTCTGATCGTGGGATCGCTCGGATACTGTCCACTTACCGACTGGCATTTCAGGATACTCCGGCAGCTTGGTGTTAGCGATCTGCCTGTCTCCTACATCAAATACCTGGCAGACAGGCTTACCGGATTGGATTTCAATCAGAACCTGGTCGATGCGGTCACCCTCTGGGGGCTTGCGGGGGCGCTGGTAGTGTCGGCAACACTTAACACCTATCAAATAATTAAAAGAGGCAAAAAATAATCTTCGGCCTGGTTAAGTGGTGTTATGGTACATGCAACGCGCAACTCGTAACTCGCAACGCGCAACACGTAACACGCAACTTTTGCCGGGCAATATTATTTTTCTATATTTATCTCAATACTTGAATAATGGAAAATAAACCAACTGGCAGGGAGCTTGCCGAGCTGGTATTTAAAGCTATGAACCGGCGCGACTTCTCAATACTTGAGCCCTATCTCACAGAGGATGTAGTCTTCGATTTTCCGGGAGCAGGGCGGATCGAAGGATTCAAACGGGTTCTGATATTCCTCAAAGCCCTTTTAAGGAAATACCCTGTACTTGTTTTCGATGTATCAGAAGTAATTATCGATGAAGACCGGATGTGTGCTATATGGACTAATGAGGGAAAAGATATTGACGGGAATTCATATTCAAATAGTGGTAATACTGTCCTCAATTTATCCGAAGGAAAAATCACTTTTATAAGCGACTACTTCAAGGATACCTCATTTGCAAATAAATGAACCCGGTGAAAAAGGTACTGGCAATAAGTGGAAGTCCGCGCAGGACAGGCAACAGCTCACTCATGCTAAGGAGCTTCATAAAAGGTGCTACCGGGAACACAGAGGCATGCAAGGAGATCGTTGCTCAGGATATGAACATAAAGTATTGCCAGGGATGTTTGCGCTGCAACCTGTTGGGCAGGTGCTCACTGCAGGGTGACGACTGGGAGTCCCTGAGCCAGGAGATCATGGGGGCTGATGTGCTGGTATTTGCTTCACCGGTCTATTTTCATCATTTGACCGCACCATTAAAGATTATTATTGATCGGTTCCGCTCATTTGTAAAGGTTGAGATCACTGAAACAGGATTAAATCACACACCATGGACCAAGTGGCATAAAGACTTTGTACTTCTCCTGAGCATGGGCTCATCAGATGATACTGATGCAAAGCCAATAATTGAGCTTTTTGAATTTATGACATCGATCCTTGGTCCTGAGAACAGGTTACACGTAATCACTGGCACAAGGCTGGCAGTTACAAGACAGATTGAAAAAACCGAAGAAGAGCTGGAAACACTTTACCCAAAGCTGAACCTGACCGCTGATATAGCAAAATATGATTATATCAGAAATCAGAAATTGCTAAATGGCTGTTTTAAGCTAGGTGAAGAATTAACCAGGTATAGTTTTCAAATATTGTAACTCACTAAGAGTACGATAAATGCCATTGCTGACATTCATTAGCTGCTCATGTGTTCCTCTTTCAACCAGGCATCCCTTATCGATAACAAATATCTGGTCGGCTTTGCGTATAGTTGAAAGCCTGTGGGCAATAACAATTGAGGTTCTGTCAACCATCAGTTTCTCCAGAGCATCCTGTACAAGCCTCTCTGATTCGGAATCAAGTGACGATGTGGCTTCGTCAAGTATAAGTATCCTGGGATCTTTCAATACTGCCCGGGCGATAGCGATACGCTGCCTCTGCCCACCCGAGAGCTGGGTTCCCCTCTCTCCCACTACTGTATCCATCCCATCGGGAAATCGTTCAATAAATTCCATCGCATTAGCCCTATAGGCTGCTTCAACTATCTCATCATCAGAGGCGTCAGGTTTACCATATGCAATATTCTCCTGTATTGTCCCTCCGAAAAGGAAAATGTCCTGCGGTACCAGTGAGATCTGTTTTCTAAGAGCCGAAAGAGAATAATATGTACTATCTTTCCCATTAAACAATATCCGGCCTTTTTCGATATCATACAATCGCAGAATGAGTGAGGTAATGGTTGTCTTGCCTGATCCGCTGATTCCAACCAGTGCGACAATCTGATTCGGATTGATCTCAAAACTTACATTCTTAAGCACCTCTTCATCCGGCCTTCCAGGATATGCAAAAGATACATTGTCAAAAAAAACCTTTCCGGTTAACAGATTCTCCTGACCTATCGGTCCGGCAATCTCCGTAAGTTCCTCCTCCTCCTCGCCAAATATTTTGAAAAGATCCTCGGTTGCTCCGATAAATCGCTGGATCTGGGTATATACACTGGCAAGTCCACCAATTGTTCCAGCGATAAAACCCGTATATATTACGAAAGAGAATAGTTGACCGGCATTAATGCTGCCTGCTGATAAAAGTGTTGCACCTCTCCAGATAACAGCGACCATCGCCCCGAACATACCCAGGATCATAAAGGCAGAGAATGCCCCCCTGTATCTGCCGCTTTTCATCCCTATCCTGGCAATCTCCTTTGTCTTTTTCCCGTAACGGATCATTTCAAAAAACTCATTGGTGTATGCCTTGACGCTCTGGATTCCCTGCAGGGTCTCCTCCACAATGGTATTTGAATTTGCCACTTCACTCTGTGCCTGCTTTGACAATCTTCTGATATATCGACCGAAGAAAACGGCAAGCAGTACTATAGCCGGTATTATTGCAAGCATGAAAAGGGTAAGCTTCAGAGAGGTTATAACCAGAAGAGTGATACCACCCACTATTATGACAATCTGCCTTAAAAAATCGGCAAGAGTACTTGTAAGGGTCTCCTGAAGAAGTGAAATATCTGAAGATATCCGGCTGTTCAGTTCACCTACCCTGTGTTTCTCGTAAAACTTCACAGGCAGCCTGATCATGTGATTATATGTTTTCAGGCGGATATCAGCCAGCGTTTTTTCTCCCACATTTACAAAAAGGCGGATTCTGAAGTAGGAGAATAATGACTGAATAATCAGAATAACAGCAAGTGTCAGGGCAATGCGGGTAAGATCCGCCGAGAGGTTACCTTCATTTCCGGAATTAACCAGATCGCCGAGTAATTTAGGAAACGCCAGACTTGCCAGGCTTGATCCAAGCAGGAAAAACAGGCCAAGGATATACTCTGCTGTGTATGGCTTAAGATAGCTATACAGCTTCAGGGTATTACGTAGTCCTTCACTGGTGATATTTGCCTTTTTTGCCTCGCTCATCTGATTAAATAATATCTAAACTGAGATTTTCAGATATTGTTCAAAACTGACAACGCCGAGACTAATCCTGAACCCTGTTCAAAGCTATAACCACAATTTGAAAGTCCTGATTCAATAGCCGAGATGGTGACTATAATGTCATTTTTTGAAACTGCTCCCATATGTCCGATCCTGAAGTATTTGTCTTTGATACCAGGAAGCAGCCCTCCCGCAGTTATCACACCAGCACGGTTTATTGCAGAAAGAAGGTCCTGCCCATTTATACCATCGGGAAAATAAGGAGCTGACAGAGTATTTGCCGCAATATTATCGTTCAGCGGTATCTGACTCAGGCCCAGACTTTTAAAGGCAGCCCTGAAAGCTTTGCCCCCAACCATATGTCGCTTGAACCGGGCATCCATACCCTCTTCTATTATATGTTCCAGGCTGACTTTCAGAGAAGCGACCAGATTAACTGCCGGTGTTGCAAAGTAGGAAGGTCTCCTTTCCTTATATGCTTCCATTATGGGTAACCAGTTATTCCAATCGGCATAGTAGTTCCCAACCGCTGTTTTACGGTTTTTCCAGACTTCCATTGCCTCGGGTGATACCATCAGGAGTGCAAGACCTGGAGGCACTCCTATCGCTTTCTGTGATGCCGTTAGTACAATATCGATCCCCCATTCAGCCTGTCTTATCTCTTCACCGGCAACAGAGCAGACACCATCAAGAATTGTTACAACCCCATACCTCCTGCCCAGTTTACCTATTGCACGGGGATCCACCTTTACAGCAGTGGAGGTATCTACATGAGTGAATGTCAATACTTTATATGCTCCTTTCTGAAGTTCAGCTTCGATACGCTCATCCGAAACAGTGGCACCCAACTCTGACTTCAGGATATTGACATTAGCGCCATACCTTTCGAGAAGGTTTGCATACCTATCACCAAAATAACCTGTAGAAATTACAAGTGCATTGTCACCTGGCTCAATCATATTCGCCCCGGCACTGTCCATAGCCAATGTTCCCGAGCCTGCCAGTATAAAGGGCTGAGCTGCCGGTGCCTGCCAGACCTCCCTCATCATATCCAGGGACTGGCCGAAGATTGAAATAAAGTCAGGTGCAACATGGCTGGTTGTCGGTTCCCCCAGAGCCTGCAGGACAGCCGGTTCGAACTCAATAGGTCCGGGAATCATCAGTAACTTTCTTTTTTTCATACTTTTGACTGACCAGTTTAAGTAAATAAGTCGATTAAGATTGACAGTTTATTATCTCTTTGGTATATTGTTATCAGTCAGCAATTTTATCAATGCTGTCTTTTGCTCTTCAGTAGCCGGAAGAAGAGGGCTTCGTACAGGTCCGCCATAGGTGCCCAGCCAATCCATAGCAGCCTTAAGTGCCGGGACTCCCCACTGACGGGTGACAGCCGTATTTACAGGTATTGCAATATGCTGTAAGCTCCTTGCTTTTTCTATATCACCGGCCAGGAATAGGTGATAAATATCCAGGCATAACTGAGGTGCTATGTTTGCCAGAGCAAGGATCCCTCCCACTGCTCCGATTGTTAACGCCGGAAGGAGGAAACTTGCTGAACCGGCCAGCACCTGGAATCCTGGCTTGGCACGCCTGATTATATCTCCCATTTTGACAAGGTTGCCACCTGAATCTTTCAGTCCGATAATATTCTGATGGACTGAAATACTGATTATGGTATCAGCATCCATGTCTAATCCTGAATTTGCCGGCATATTATAGATAATAACAGGAATCTCCGATGCTTCAGCAACACGATGGTAAAATCTGACAAGGGCTTCTTTTGTCATCTGTCCCTTATAATAGGAAGGATTGAGCACGAGCGCTGCATCAGCTCCGTTCTTCGCAGCCAGCGCCGTTACCCTTATGGTTTCGCGGGTCGACTGTCCGGCAGTACCGGCTATCATGAGCTTACCATCGGGGATGGCATCTCTTGCTGCAGCATATACTGCCTCCTTCTCTGCTTCCGAGAGCATTACAAGCTCGCCATTCGATCCCAGAATAAGTATCCCGGAAAGATCAAAGCCGCAGAGGTAGTTAATATTCTCTCTGATCCTGTCAGTAAAAATTTCTTCATTTGCATCAAAAGCAGTTGGCAACGGTGGGAATAATCCATTAATTTTTAGCATGATATGTATGGTAAATTAGGTTTGTTTAAAAAATTATTGCTCCTCCCGGTACCGGCCAGGAGGTTTTTTTCATAAAAATGGTTCCATATTGTAAATATCCGGAAAATAGTTCGAACCAGAGCCTGAAAAGTATTTTTTTTCTCAGTCCGAAGCTTACGTCTACCCTGTAATCAATGTTTACCAGTCTGAAAATATTTGAAATTCAGTTTCCTCCCGTCTTCCCGGGGGAAGGCGAACATGGAGATAAACAGACTAAGCAGGGCTGGTCGGGGCCAGGGTCATGAATAACGCCAAGTCCGAGGATAGTTGCTGATGTTGCTTCAGCCCCACCTCCCTGCCTGGGTCCAATTACCTGGTCGTACTTATCCCACGGATACTCATCAGTTTCATCATGAAAAAATAATCCGTCAGGAGTATTATGGGCCTTATGATAAACCTTTATAACTATCTCTTCATCTGCACTGTAGCTTCTAATCATGTGTATCTTAACTGACCTGTCATCCTGTTCAAACTCCAGGTGGTTTCTTTCAGGATCTTCGACACCGGTAACGATGAGTCCGGTAGCATCAAGGCATATCTCCCTGAACCCACTGTTCAATGGTTTGATACACTCCCCATTTTATTATGGAATAATTTTAGATCTTCCCTCTCCGGGGCTGTAACCGAAACGACAGATTATTTTATTGGGTTCAGAACAGACATAAACAGGCCCTTCTCGCTTTCAATTTTTTCATTGTTACCATATACACAGTATATATCCTGTTCCATCAGGTCATTCACCATCTCCTTCATTCCGGCAATATCAGAAGCGGTTGTACTGAGTACTGCATCCCTCTGAGCCTGCATGAATTCCCTGGTAGTTCCATTGTAGAACCTTTTCAGGGCCGTGCTGCCTTTCATAGAAGGAGTCTCCGGGTAATCCATTCCAGCGATGGTGCCGATAATGTACCTTGTCATGGCCTTTTCATCAGCCTCAAAGCTTTCAAGATATTCAACTGTTGCATCATAATTGTCAAGTGACTCTCTCAGGTTCGGATCACGATACGACCCGAAGAACATATTTCCAGAGGCCCCAAAGGTTGAAAATCCGCCATATGCACCCCCAATTACGCGAATTTGATTCTGTAACCAGTCTGTAGAAAGGATCTGATTCAGAACAAGTATGCTGCCATTCCACTCATATCCAAGATCCTTAAAGTTAGCGCCTTTCATAACATACTGTACTTTTGAGGTAGTCATAAAGCCCTCGTTCCTTTTTGCAGGCGCCAGATCCCACTCCTGAAATTCTTTAGTTCCCTCTGGTAATGAAGCTGTGAATTCCTTAAGATCAGCTGAGAAGATTTTGTAATCATCAGAATCGCAAGTAATATTTACCGTAAGATTTTCAGATGTAAAGAGCAAATCCGAAACAATTTTAAGGTTATCAATTATCTCATCAGCCTTTTCATCGAAGTTCTGAACCAGGTCTGCAACAAACCAGTAATAGTCTAAACCCCCCATCTTTTCATTATAGGCCCCGCTCAGACTATAATATGAGAACAGCCTGTAGGCTGCATAATTCATCCCGTTATTCCTCACACTTGCATCAACCTGTGCAAAATGCCGGGTAAGAAGGGTTTTAAGACGTTCCTTATCTTCATATTTGCTTTTATTCAAGATTTCCGAAGTAAGATCAAAAAGCTTTGATGACTTCTCAGCAACAACCTTGGCTTCAACAAAGAACTTTGGGATAATATTTTTATCGTTCATATCCTTAAGGTAAACATCAGCATAGGAGTTAAAGCCGCCGGTATGAATATTCAATTCGTTATCAAGCTCACCATAGGTATAGTTTTCGGTGTCAAATTTTCCAAGCAGGTTGGTAAGCAATGATGCATACTGAATCTTGTCCAGGGAGAGAACACGGATATCAAAAAGCAAATTGCTGTATAAAATACCATTGGTAAATTCATCCAGGTGAATGGTTTTGATACCATTAATATCTTTTTCCTGAGCTTCATACCAGACTACCTCTCTGGTTATATCATCAAGTGAAAGTAATGGTATGGTGGCAAGAGCTTCAGGACTGTCGGCCCGCTTCTGGTATTCAATAAGTTCAGTCGTTTCCTTCAGTAATAGTGCTTTTGCATCATCGTCGAGTGATTCCTTTTTATTCAGAAGCTCTGCCCTTGCCCGTTCATCAATCTTTGCCTGCAAACCCGGTTCAGGTTTTAATGCAAGTAACAGGCTATGAGTATTTGATAAAAGATCATTTTTAATCAGTTCTTCAAGATAATTCTCAGTAAGTGATCGTTTTACTTCAGCGAGTGGTTTCTCAAACCGGAGTCCTGAATAGGGATCACCAGCAAAGAACCAACCACCAATCATCTGCATACCGTAGGTCAATCCTTTTTGAGGACTGTCACCTTCGCGCAGGTTGAACTCCATCCTGTTTATGGTGCCTTCGAGAGATTTTTTATCCAGACCTTCCTCAATAACTTTTTCAAGGGTCGACATGGTGATCTCATGGAATCTATCAAGATCATCTTCATTTGCATTCCTGACTACAATATGCATTGCCGTCTGATTGTTTCCATCAATATATGCTGAAACATCGCTTCCAATCCCGGCATCCTGTAAAGCAAGCCTGAGAGGAGCAGATTCCAGGTTAACAACTACATCTGTAAGCACATCATAGGCCATATTACGGGCATAATCAGTATTCCTTCCCACAACAAAGCTAAGCTGAAGAAATGTCTGGTCCTCTGTATCAGTACCTTCAAGTACCGGATAGGATTCGACAACCCTTTTCATTTCATCGAATGGAGCCTGATCCCCGATCTCCACAACCTTATCTGATCTTTCATACCCGGACAGGTATTCTGAATCGATAAATGCCAGCTCGTCAGCCAGGTTTGCATTACCGTACAGCAGTATATAGCTATTGGAAGGATGGTAATGCTTCTCATGGAATGCAATAAAATCAGCATAGGTCAGTTCAGGTATTGCAGTTGGGTATCCACCCGAAGAAAACCTGTAACTATTATCAGGAAAAAGGTTTTTATATACCTGGTAACCAAGCTCCCGGTTTGGACTTGAATATGCACCTTTCATCTCATTATATACCACGCCCTTATATATAAGAGGATCATCCTCACCCTCAAGTTCATAATGCCAGCCTTCTTGCTTGAATATTCTTGGATCGCTATATATCAATGGATTAAAAACCGCATCAAGATATACATGCATCAGGTTGAAGTAATCTTTATCATTCATACTTGCGACAGGATAGATAGTCACATCCGCACCTGTCATAGCATTCAGGAAAGTATTCAACGATCCCTGGGACAGGACATCAAAGGGGCTTTTTACGGGGAAATTCTTCGACCCGTTAAGAACTGAATGTTCAATGATGTGTGGAGTGCCGCAATCAGAGTCCGGAACTGTCTTGAAAGCAATTGCGAATAGTTTATTCGGATCATCTGACTTGATCTTAAACAAGTGAGCACCGCTTTTAACATGTTCAAGATGAACACATTCTGCATTTACCTCTGCTACAAAGCGGGAATCCAGGACTTTGTAACCTTCATAATTAGCACTTCTGCTACAACTATGAAGTAATGTAACTGCAAAAAAGACTGCTAATGTATAAAGAGCCGTCCTGCAGATTTTCATAGATATGCCTTTCATAGAAAAAATTATTTTGTGAGTAATGGTTGATAGGATTAATGGCAATAAATATAAGGATTTAAGCGAAGACGATCAATAAATATTTTGGATTGAAGCTCCACGCCGCAAGCAGTGGGGAACCGGGTTTACGAGCTCGGCGACTTCGTCGGACGTAGCCCCGATGACCCGGGGCGAAGTTCGAAGCCGGTGCACTCGCCGGGATTCAAGGCGGGCTTGCTCAAAGAGTCTGAGGAGCAGATGTGATTGAGAATGCGAGTAAATATACATAAATCAATAATTTACATAATGACCTTATAAATAACCACTAACCATAAATCATCAGATACAAATTTTTCCTATCTTGGTGTCCATAATTTTAAAAAAAAGTAATATGAAAAAGATCCTTCTGACAACATTTTTGGTTTCATTAGCTGTGATGGTAACATTTTCACAGCAGGCTATGCTTGAGGTAGGTAAAAAAGTTCCTGAATGGGTGCTTCCGAATGCAAGTAAGGTCGATCATTCGATGGACAGCTGGAAAGGGAAAGTACTGCAGATCAATTATGTTGACCCTGATGTATCCGACCTTAATGATCCTTTCAACGATGAAGTTGACAAGGCTGCTGATATTGACAAAAGGATCAACAAGGATTATTTCAAGGGATTCGGAATCGTTGATACCAAATCGACATGGAAACCAAATGGTATTATCAGGATGATTGCCAGGAATAAGGAAAAGAAGTATGACACTACTATTTTGTTTGATTATGAAGCAACCCTGCAGGATCTATGGGGAGTACCTCCCGATAACTATACTGTTGTTATAGTCGACAAGGCCCGCGTTTGCAGAGCGGTCTATACCGGCGAAATACCAGCTACGGAACATGAAAAGATCATTCAATTGATAATAGAGCTTACCAGGGAATAATTTCCTGAGTAATATTCATTAAGGAAAGGTGCAACAATTTGTGCCTTTTTTTATCACATTTTTGAATAGCGACCTATTTTTTCTAATTTGGTGTATGCAAATCCTGCAACCTTTAAAACCCATCCATATGAAACTCAGAAATTATTTCTTTTATGTTATCTGTTCCTGCTTGCTGACAGCAACAGTAAGTACTTATTCTCAGGCACCGCTAAAGTTTAATTACCAGGCTGTTGCCCGCGATGTTTCCGGGGATATGATCACCAACCAGAACATATCTGTCAGAATTGCTATAATACAGGGTACAGCGAATGGCACTGTTCTCTGGGAGGAGGAACATAGTGTCACCACTAATGATTTCGGATTGTTTACACTATTAATCGGTGATCTCAGTGCCACAAAGGTAAACGGGTCTCTCACTTCATTTTCGGATATAGAATGGTCTGGTGGCCCCTTGTTTCTCAGACCCTCTGTTGAGTATCAAAGCACATGGCATGAAATGACTGCCAGCCAGATTGTCTCGGTACCATATGCCCTACTGGCTAGGGAAGCAGAGATTGGACAGCTGCCGGTTAATGGAGATACACTCTACCTGCCGGACGGGAGTCTGGCAATAGGGACCGATTCACCCGGTGGTAGCAGGCTTTCTGTTGTGGGAAGTGATGATCTCTCCGAAGATGCCCTGTTCGAGGTAAAGCGTAATGACGGTCAGACCGTATTCGCAGTTTATCCCGAGGGCGTGAGAATGTATGTGGCCAGCGGTAGTACGGCTAAAGGACCAAAAGGTGGATTTGCTATCGGTGGTTTTGATCAAACCAAAGCCGGCCTGATTGAGGATCTTCTTTGGGTAACGCCCGACAGCATCAGGATGTATATTGACGATACCAATCCAGCAGGTAAAGGGCCAAAGGGTGGATTTGCTATCGGTGGGTTTGATAATACAAAGGCTTCTTCTAATAATGAATACCTGACTGTATCCGGAAAAACTGAAGTGACAACTGTTGACAGTGCCTCACAAATCTTATGGTATCCACTTAAGGATGCCTTGCTTGCAGGCACTGTTCATATAGGCAGTCCGGACAGTGTTGGCTTCAATTCCGTTTCACTCGGATTCATGAACACAGCACTTGGTCAATACAGCCAGTCACTTGGTTATAAAAGCCAGACATACGGTTATTACAGCACCTCAATAGGTTTCAATGCCATTTGCAGCTATAGCGGTTCAACAGCTATCGGGTATCAGGCAAAGGCAGACTCAACATATTCTTACGCGCTTGGGATGCAGGCACTTGCCTCCGGATATAAATCATATGCATTTGGTTATTTATGCAATGCTATCGGAGACAAATCATATGCTATCGGGTCTCAGAACAGGGCGCTGGGTGGTGTTTCATATGCTATTGGCCACTCAGCTGATGCTCTGGAAAACTCTTCCATGGCCTTTGGGAGGAACGCTCAGGCTTCAGGATACCATTCTATTGCAATAGGTGTCTCTGATGACGCCGGTGGCTATTGGACTGACGCATCCGGGACTAAATCAGTTGCAATAGGTACAAATTGCAAATCACAGCAATCAGGTTCCACAACCCTTGGATTCTGGCTGGACAATAACGACAGTCAATCAACGGTTGTTGGCAAGTATAATTTGCCTGTTTCAGACGGTACAGTTTTTCTAGTGGGCAACGGCACATCAGATGTAAGCAGATCCAATGCCATGTCTGTTTACGAGAACGGGAATGTGACCATAGCAGGAGTGCTTACTGAAAGCTCAGATGCCCGTCTGAAGACAAATATAACCAGCCTTGGTGATGTCCTGACCATGATTGATGATCTTAACCCGGTTTATTATGAATTCATTGACCAGGAATCTCACCCTGATGACCGTCAGATAGGTATACTGGCTCAGGAACTTCAGCCTGTTTTTCCGGAACTGGTCATTGAGGATGAATCAGGTAACCTCTCCGTTAACTATTCCAAATTATCTGTTATACTGCTTAAGGCAACACAGGAACAGAAAGAAATAATAGATCAGAAGAATTGCCGGATAGATGCACTGGAGAGTGAAAATAACCTGATAAACTCAAGACTTGACAGGTTAGAATCGTTGGTAAACTCGTTTTTACAGAGGTAACCAGATTAAAAAGGCGCCTGACAGGACGCCTTTTTAATAAGTTATTAGGCGCTATTTCCCTGCCGGTCCATCACACCTGGCGCTACCGAAAGCCAGGATCGGGAACAATATTATTGTATTATATGAGCCGAGGGTTCGGTGCCGAGGGTTCAGTGTTGAGGGTTCAGTGTGAAACCTGCAGCTGCACCGTAGGTGTATGCAATGTGGTGCGATATTGCAAACAAATAATTACTTTAGTTGTATTATAAGAACCTAAACAGCAATGATAATGAACAGACTTAATCCGGATACAATAAACTTCTTTAAGGAGCTGGAGAAAAATAACAACAGGGATTGGTTCCTGATTAATAAAGAGCGCTACCAGCAGATACGTGAAGATTTTGTCAGTTTTTTGAGTTATATATATCCTGCTATTGCAGAGGTTGATCCCTCACTGCGTGGTATCGATATCCGAAAGTCAGTATTCAGGATTAACAGGGATGTGCGCTTCTCTGAAGATAAGAGTCCCTACAAAACTACCATTGCGGCCGTGCTAATTGAGGGAGGCAGGCGCAATTTCAGTGAGCAGGCAGGTTATTATATCCACATCGAACAGGGGAATTCAATGATTGCGGGAGGCGCCTATCTTCCGCCTTCACCATGGATCAACTCAATCAGGCGTGAGATCAGCTCAGATAGTCAGACATTCCGCGATATCATTGAAAAGAGTTCATTTGTGGAGCTTTTCGGAGAGTTAACCGGCGACCGGCTGAAAAGCGCACCAAAAGGATATCCCAAAGACCACCCGGATATTGATCTGTTGAGGTACAGGAGCTACCTGGCTGTTAATCATGTGTCCGACAAAGAAGTATTATCTGAAGGGTTCGCTGACCACATAATAGCAGTAGCAAGGGAAATAAAGCCTCTGAATGATTTTGTGAACTCCTCCAGGGATTAGGTTAAAGATTATAAGATTATAAGATTATAAGATTATAAGATTGAAGATTCAATATTCGATATTCAATACCTATTCATAGGTTCTTATAATACAACTACCGGACAATCAATATCTTCCAGCAAATCATTCCAGCAATGCCATAGATTGTCCTCGAAATAAGCCGGGTCCATGATCCTGCCTGCCTTGGTAACCCTGTACCATTCAATATCGGTCATACCTGTGGTAAGCGAAATATTATAATAAGCATCGTATGAAGATCCGGCGACAATGCCCATTGTAATATAACTTCCGGTTTCGTTCTGGAGGGGTTCAGCATAAGTGTATGTAAGATCCGATTCATCAGTCTCGTAATCGATATTCCATACAGCTTCCAGTACTTTTACGGATGTTCCGTCATTATTTTTGTAAAGGTTCCATTCTGCGTGCGTGTGATCATATCGTACCACACCGTCGAACCATGTAAATCCAAGGTTCGGGAGAGCTTCGAGGGCAATCACCATTTTCATTGAGAACGTCTCGTTATTTATCCTCTTACCTGTCAGTGTTGCTGTATAGTTCATTTGCAAAATGGTAAAATCATACGACCACTCCCAGGCATTGTCACCCAGGTAAACCGGCTGTTGCAGGAGGGCATATCCATAAGCTGTAACCGGAACTACCAGGTTGGCTGTCAGGATTGTATTCCAGAAGAGCACACTATAATATGCATGAACAGCATTGTCGTAGGTCGACACAATACCTTTTGCGGCACCTCCAGGTAATTCACTGAAATCGGAAAAGTCCATCATCAGACTTTCTACCGGTGGAAGATCCGGCCTGTTTTCAATTTTCTCCTTATCGCAGGAAGAAGCAAATAAAAGAAGCACTGCCAGTACTACCGGCACAACAATTTTGTAACTTTTGATTGAATTTTTCATGATTATCATAATTTTTTCATTTTGGTCACTGGTATTGAAACGTTTTTCCAACAGAAATATTTCAAACCAGGATGGCAAATAGAGTTTTTCTGTACATATCAGACAAGTAATAGCCCAAAAAGGTTGTATCGAGTCTATACTGAAGCCGGAATTACATAGAAAAAAATAGCGAAAAAGTGGGAAATGCTTCCTGCCATGACCATCAGGTGCCAGACCAGGTGGGCAAACTTGAATTGTGCTTTCTTATAAAATACTATTCCGAAAGTGTAACAAGCTCCCCCAATGAGAATCCAAACAAGGCCCGTCACAGGTAATGCCCGTACTATTGGAACTATGGCTATAAGAAGCGTCCAGCCCATCCCGGCATACAGGATAATGTCGGCCTTGCCGGCCCCAACCCCTACCCTGTTTGGCCGTAATACCTTAAGAAGTATTCCCACAAGGGCAAGCGACCACTGAAGCCCGAAAAGCACCCAGCCCATTGCCCCTTTTAGGGTTATCAGTGCAAGAGGAGTGTATGTTCCTGCGATCAGCAGGAATATTGCTGCCTGGTCGATCGTGAAAAAGATCTGCTTGCTCCTGCCGGATGTCAGTCCATGAGCTACCGCAGAAGAAAAGTACAATAATACCATGGTTGATCCGAATACTGCTGTGCTGACAATATGCCAGGCATTACCCTTGATGGCTGATGCTACGATCATCAATGTCAAGCCAACGCCTGCAAGAATAGCACCTGCAAAATGAGAAATAAAATTTGCTATCTCCTCCTCGCAGGTGAACCTCCCGTTTTTTGAGTACTCATGATTTCCTGAATGGTTTAGGCTCAAAGATAGACTTTTCAAACAAAATAGTAAAACGTTCTAAATATTTACTTTTCTCATACGAAGGTTTTTTGGGGTAACCTCGAGATATTCATCATCCTTGATGTGCTCCATAGCCTCTTCGAGTGAGAATTTTATCGAGGGGGTAATCTTAAGGTTATCATCAGAACCGGCTGCTCTCATATTGGTAAGTTTCTTTCCTCTGGTTGCATTGACTTCAAGGTCGCCCGCCCTGGTATATTCCCCAATTACCTGGCCCTTGTACACCGGGGAGCCGGGATCGACAAAGAATCGGCCCCTGTCCTGCAGACGGTCAAGGGAATAACCACTTACCTGTCCGCCCTCTATTGCGATCAGTGATCCGTTTCTGCTTATACCAATATCTCCCTTACAGGGTCCGTATCCCCTGAAGCGATGGGTCATGGTAGCCTCGCCGGCTGTAGCATTAAGTACATTATTCCTGAGTCCTATCAATCCCCTTGAAGGGATGTCAAACTCCAGATGCTGCAGATCGCCCTTAGGTTCCATGACCAGGAGATCGCCCCGTGACTGGGTGACGTACTCAATAGCTTTACCAGAATAAACTTCCGGCACATCGATCACCAGGGTCTCATACGGTTCATTCCTTATACCATCCACATCTTTGAATACAACCTGTGGTTTACCTACCTGGAATTCATATCCTTCTCTTCGCATGGTCTCAACCAGGATTGACAGATGCAGTAATCCCCTGCCAAAAACATTAAACTTATCTTCTGAACCGGTCTCCTCAACCTTCAGCGCCAGGTTTTTTTCTGTTTCCTTGAAAAGCCTGTCTCTCAGATGCCTGGATGTAACATATTTACCCTCTTTGCCGAAAAAAGGAGAATTATTAATGGTGAACAGCATGCTCATGGTGGGTTCATCCACGGAAATTCTAGGCAGGGATTCCGGGTTTTCAAGGGCAGCTACCGTATCCCCGATCTCAAAATCATCGAGACCAATAATGGCACAGATATCGCCGCTCCTCACGGATGCAATCTTCTCTCTTCCAAGACCGACAAATTCATATAGTTCTTTAATCCTTACTTTATTATGTACATCATTCCGCTTACATAGTGTATAATCGCGACCGGTATGCAGCTCTCCCCTGTATACCCTTCCGATAGCAATGCGCCCCACATAACTCGAATAATCAAGCGAGGCTATCTGCATCTGAGGCGTTCCTTCCACCGACGGAGGCTCAGGTATCTGGCTGAGTATTGTATCAAGTAAAATCCTGATATGCTTCTCAGGTTTTCTCCAGTCGAGGCTCATCCATCCTTCCTTCGATGATCCGTAAACAGTTTCAAAATCAAGCTGATCATCACTGCCATCCAGGTTGAACATAAGCTCAAAAACATCCTGCTGCACATCACCGGGCTTACAGTTCGGCTTATCAACCTTATTGATGACCACTATAGGTTTCAGACCAAGTTGTACTGCCTTACCGAGTACAAACCTGGTCTGCGGCATCGGCCCCTCGAAGGCATCAACCAGCAGGAGTACTCCATCGGCCATTTTCAGTACACGCTCCACTTCGCCCCCGAAATCGGCGTGACCGGGTGTGTCGATAATGTTTATTTTAACTCCCTTGTACTTTACGGAAACATTCTTTGAAAGTATGGTAATACCGCGCTCACGTTCAAGTTCATTGCTATCCAGTATGAGGTCAGGATTGATGTTTCTTTCATCCTGCACAATACATTCCTGGATGATCCTGTCAACAAGTGTGGTTTTACCATGATCAACGTGGGCTATTATGGCTATATTTCTTATTGATTGCATGCTTAACGATTTTGAGGCTGCAAAAGTAATACTATTAACGCGTATATTTGTCGATCTGAATAAAATAAACAGGAAGGTGACCCATATTCCCCGGATATTGAATTTGCTGATAATTTCAGGTACCGGCCGTAAGAGTGGTAAGACCACACTTGCCTGCAGGATAATTGAGCATTTCAGGGAAGTGGAACCGGTTGCAGTTAAAATTAGCTTCCATTTTCATGAACCATCACCCGGCCTGGTGCTTTGTGAAGACATGCATGGCTACAGGATATACAGGGAGACCTGCAGGGAAGGTCTCAAGGATACATCGAGGATGCTGAATGCCGGTGCAGGAGAAGTTTACTATATACAGGCTGATGACTCAAATGTTAGCGAGGCTTTCCTGCATCTGCTAAAGGTCCTGAAACCCGGTGCACCATTGATCTGCGAATCACCTGCACTCAGGAAATATTTTAAGCCAGGTTTGTTCTTCATTGCAGATAATAAAAATATTTCCAACAGGAAAGATCCGGGTAAACTTGTTGGTCTGGCAGATTACATCAAAGAAATATCGGATACCCAGTATTTACCTGAAAAGCTGGAATATTCAGACGGAAGATGGATCATTACCTGACTTCTCACCTGTTTCCTCACCTATTTCCTTTATATGTTTCTGTTTGAGCATATCAATATCCCTTTTCATCCTGGCAACTGTACTGATTATTTCCTTTTCAGGCAAAGCAGGCTCAGGTAACTCATTGCTGATATAATTTACGAATTTCCATATTTCCCGCACTTCACTTATCCTTACTGTAAAGGGCTCATAAACAGGGTTCAACGAATAAAGAGTGATCTTTCCTTCTATCCTGATACTGCTCTCAATTATTTTGAACATTATTCCGTCATCCATAGTAAAGATTATATATGCCTGACCATCGACAATGTTATACCAATCCTGAACATATTCCCCGGTTACCCATGAGCCCTCGGGAATAGGTAACATTGAATCCCCTTTCAGCTGGAACGTGCGGTACTTCCTGTTTGATGAAAGGAACGGCAGACTGAAGACTGGCAACTCACTTATGAACTCCGGGTCAGCATAACCTGTAAGATAACCTGCCTTTGCCTTCTCGGGGACTAATTCGATATTGTCGTTATTGTCGTTGTTTACAGTTGTAGCAAGTACACGCAGGCTGCTGCCGGTAAGGTATGCATCAAATCCTCTCTCCAGCTCACCAAGCTGACTCTCCGACAGCTCCGTGAGGTCGATCTTCAGAATAGTATCCACAGCAATACTGAAGTATTTGGAGAATGCTATCAGTATATCTATGCCCGGTTCAGCAACTTTATTCTCATATCCACTCAGTGTTGACCGCTTCAATCCAAGGGCAACAGCCACATCATCCTGGGTTCTGTCCCTGCGCTTTCGTAAAAATTTTATGTTTTTTGCAAAATACATAATAATTGATTATATTGTAATCACGACTTTGATTAATTTCTAATCAAAGATAGAATACAGAACTGAAATATGCAAGGAATTGTGAGAAAATGTTGAGGGGATTAGTTGCGGGGTGCGGGGTGCGGGGTGCGTGGTGCGGGGTGCGGGTTGAGCGGTGAGTCAGCCTTCATCAAGGCTACGGCTGACAAAGCGTTGAGTGGTGAGGTTAAGCTCGATATTGGCTTCAGACTTCGCCTATGGCTTCGTCTGACAAAGTCGCCGAGCTCGTCTCCGCCTGAGGAGGAGCCCCGGTTCAATATTGGATATTCGTCAGTCCCATGCCCTGTGCCCTGCGCCCTGTGCCTTTATAATAATATTGACATGGAAAGGATAGTATTACATCTGGATCTGGATACATTTTTCGTATCTGTTGAGAGGCTGAAGGACAGCCGCCTGATTGGTGTTCCCGTGATAATAGGCGGATTATCAGACCGGGGGGTTGTTGCCGGCTGCAGCTACGAGGCAAGGCAGTTCGGGGTAAGCTCTGCAATGCCGATGAAGATGGCACGGAACCTCTGCACTGATGCAGTATTCATAAGGGGCGACATGGAGTCGTACAGTAACTACTCAAAGATGGTTACAGATATAATCGCCGAAAGATCGCCCCTGTACGAGAAGGCCTCTGTAGATGAGCATTATGTAGACATGACAGGTATGGAGAGGTTTCATGGGGGCTACAAATGGGCCCATGAGCTGAGAAAGACCATAATGAAAGAGACCGGCCTCCCCATCTCGCTTGGTCTGTCAGTAAATAAAACAGTCTCAAAGATTGCAACCGGCGAGGCCAAACCCAATGGGGAAAGGGAGGTGGAAAAGAATCTTGTACTTCCATTCCTTGATCCCCTATCGATACGAAAGATCCCTATGGTGGGACAAAAGACATACCACATGCTCAGGTCGATGGGTATATCAACGATCCATACCTTAAGGCATATACCGCCTGATATGATGACCAGCCTTATGGGAAAGAACGGGATGGATATCTGGAGAAAATCAAATGGGATCGACCACTCCCCTGTCGTAAGCTATTCCGAGCAGAGATCGATAAGCACCGAAAACACTTTTGAAAAAGATACGACCGACCTGGTGAGGCTGAACCAGATACTGGGATCAATGGTGGAAAAGATAACATGGCAGATGCGAAAACAGGAAAAACTGACCTCATGCGTTACAGTGAAGATAAGATATTCAAACTTCGACACCCATACCCTGCAGAAACGTATACCATACACATCGTTCGATCATGTGCTTATTGATACGGCAAAGGAGCTGTTCATGAGATTGTACAAAAGGAGGATGCTTATAAGGCTTGTTGGAGTAAGGTTCAGTCATCTCGTCAGAGGAGTGCAACAGCTTAATATGTTTGAAGATACCCCCGAGATAGTGAACCTTTACATGACTATGGATCGTCTCAGGAAGCGTTTCGGGCAAAATGCGGTAAAAAGAGCCTGTGGGGTTATGACCTGTGCAGAAAAGGAGGAAAAAGCGCTTAAAAAGCTTGAAAATGCCCTCAAAGAGCGTGAAATGATGGAGGAACGGTTGAAGAATGTATGGTATGGCTGAGTATGGAGCGTTTAGCATGGGGGGCAGGGCTGAAGAATATTGAACCGGAGTGCCTGCCTGCCGGCAGGCAAATCAACAAATCAACAAATCAACAAATCAACAAATCACAGTGTATTTAAACTGTCATTCATATTACAGCCTGAGATACGGCATATTCTCCACAGAGGAGCTGGTAGCTGAGGCAAAAGCAAAGGGTGCCGGGGTTATTGCTATGACCGATATAAATAACTCAACGGGGATACCATATTTCGTGAAGGACTGCGAGAAGGCAGGCATAAAACCCGTGGCAGGTATTGAATTCAGAAGGGATAAGGAGCTGCTTTATGTCGGCATTGCACGCAACAATGAAGGCATGAGGGAACTGAATGAGTTCCTGTCGACGCATAATATCCGCAAACAGCCCCTCCCGGAACGTGCTCCGGACTTAACAAATGCATATGTTATCTATCCACCCGGGAAAAGCCCTGCAAAGCCTCGTGAGAATGAAAGGGTCGGCATCAGGATATCAGAGAAAAGTCGACTCCTGACAATCATGAAGCAAAGAGAGATAAGCAGGATCGTGATAATGCAACCCGTAACATTCCCAAACGAAGAGGGACATGAGATCCATCGCAACCTGAGGGCTGTTGACAACAATATACTCATCAGTCATCTGAAACAGGCTCAGGTGGCATCAGATGATGAAACCTTCCTTTCACCCGACCAGATAAAGAGCCATTTTAAGTATTATCCCCGATTGATCGAAAATAGTGAAAAGCTGCTCGACGATTGCAATATCTCGTTCGAGAGTGACATTCCAAGGAACAAACAGCTCTTCTCTGCAAGCCGATATGATGATAAATTACTGCTCAAAAAGCTTGCATGGGATGGCATGGTATACCGGTATGGCAAAAATAACAAGACCGCAATAGAGCGAATTGAGCATGAACTGGGAATAATCGACAGGCTCGGTTTCTCATCATATTTTCTCATAACCTGGGACATAATCCGATACTCAATGTCAAGGGGATTCTATCATGTTGGTCGCGGCAGCGGGGCAAATTCTGTTGTTGCTTATTGCCTGAAGATCACCAATGTTGACCCAATAGACCTGAATCTTTACTTTGAGCGTTTCATCAACCCCAGGAGAAGTACGCCACCAGACTTCGATATTGACTACTCATGGCTGGAAAGGGATGAAGTACTCGATTATATATTCAGGAGGTACGGTTACCGGCACACAGCATTGCTGGGAACCATGAGCACCTTCAGAGGTAAATCGATCGTTCGGGAGCTGGGTAAGGTTTACGGTCTGCCAAAAGGAGAGATCGACAACCTGATAGATAATCCTTCTGACGAGATGAACAGGAACAATCTGGCAGACAGGATATTCGATATTGGGAGCAGGATTGCCGACTTTCCAAACATGAGAAGCATTCATGCCGGTGGTGTCCTGATATCAGAGCAGCCAATTAACTGCTTTACAGCGCTTGATATGCCACCCAAGGGTTTTCCCACAACGCAGTGGGACATGTATGTTGCCGAAGAACTTGGTTTTGAGAAGCTTGATATACTGAGCCAGAGAGGAATAGGTCATATCAGGGAAAGCGCTGATATAATCAGCGAGAACAGGGGCATTGATGTCGATGTGCATGCTATTCAGAAGTTCAAAAAGGATCCTGAAGCGCTCGATTTTATGAGCAGAGGTGAAACGAAAGGCTGCTTTTATATTGAGAGCCCTGCAATGAGGGGGCTTCTGCGCAAGCTAAATTGCCGGGACTATCCCACCCTTGTTGCAGCCAGTTCCGTAATACGCCCCGGCGTGGCCAGGTCAGGAATGATGAAGCAGTATATCCACAGGTTCCACAATCCGGACAATTTCGAGTACATCCACCCGGTAATGAAGGAGCAGCTGAGCGAAACCTTTGGAGTGATGGTGTACCAGGAGGATGTGCTGAAGATATGCCATCATTTTGCCGGCCTTGATCTGTCTGATGCCGACACGCTGAGGCGGGCTATGAGTGGAAAATACAGGTCGAAGGAAGAGGTAAGGAAGATCACATCACGGTTTTTCGATAATTGCCGTGCAAAAGGATATCCCGAAGATATAATCAAGGAGGTATGGCGCCAGATCGGGTCATTTGCCGGATATTCCTTCTCTAAAGCCCATTCAGCCTCCTACGCTGTTGAAAGTTTCCAGAGCCTCTACCTTAAAGCACATTGGCCGCTTGAATTCATGGTAGCCGTGATAAACAATTTCGGAGGATTCTACCGGACATGGGTATATATGCATGAAGCCCTGCGCTATGGCGCGAATGTGCAGGCTCCATGCGTAAACAAGAGCAGATATAAGACACGTATCATTGAAGTGGATATTTTCATCGGACTTGTTCATATACAAAATCTTGAGAGCAAAATTGCCCGGCTCATTGAGAAAGTGCGTGATGAAGAGGGTGAATTCAGGGATCTGCCAGATTTTGTGAGCAGACTAAGACCAGGACTGGAACAGCTGATTATACTCATTAGATGCGGTGCATTCAGGTTTACAGGTAAAAGTAAGGCTCAGCTTCTCTGGGAAGCACACCTTCTCCTGAACAAGACCAGGACTGAGCCCTCCAGGACACTGTTTGAACCTCCCCGTAAGGATTATGCCCTCCCCGATCTGACATCGCATCTTATTGAGGACGCCTATGACGAGATCGAACTGTTGGGCTTCCCGGTTAGCATGAGCTGGTTCGATATGCTCAAAACATCTTTCAGGGGAGATATTGCCGCATGTAAGCTCGACAGCAATTTAGGAAGAAGGGTGAGGATGGTCGGACACCTTGTTACGGTCAAATACATTAAGACAGTTAATAATGACTGGATGAACTTCGGCTGCTTTATTGATGACAAGGGAAGCTTTTTTGACACAACTCACTTTTCGGCATCGCTGAAACAATATCCCTTCAGGGGAAGCGGGACATACCTCATGCTTGGCAAGGTTGTGGAGGAGTTCGGGTTCCCGTCAATTGAAGTTGAGAAGATGGCCAAGCTTCCAGTTGTGGCGGATCCGAGGTACTAGGGTTGCGGGTTGCGGGTTACGGGTTGCGGGTGATGTTTGGAATCTATATATTATAATATATATTAAGATATAATTACCAATTAGGCAAGGTATCAATACCAGCTGTTTGGTAAGCGGTAGGTATAGGGATAAGGATTGGTAAGATAAAATGGATTGATGCCATTAGTAGATGTTACGCTTGCACCAAACCTCATATTAGGTGTGATAAAATACTCCATGCCCATCGTAACACTCTCATACCCATCCCTGTTTAAAGGACCTTTATTAACCAGTGATCTGGAATATTGTCCCCAGACCGTTAGTTTCTCATTCACATTGTATATTCCCCTGGCAAAAGCAATGAAATCAGTATATCGGTTATATACTCCATCTGAGGTGCCAGGGTAAGAGGTACTTAGAAAGGTACCACCAATTTCCAGCATAAGTTTTGAACCTACAGGAATCATCGCTTTAGGTGATATCCAAGATGTTATTGTATTAAAGCCACTTAATGAACTGAAAGACATGCCGGTCTGAAGGTAAACACCATATAACCCGGGATTGTCAGATACATTATCATCATCTATTCCGTAGTCATAAATACCAGGAGCAATTGATGGCATTATGAAGATTTCGGGATGGTGATAGATATACTGAGCTCTTACAGGTATAATCGCTACAGAAAGAAAAAATATGACAAGAGCTTTTCGCATGGTGTAAATCTACATTTTTAATCTAATATATCCAACGATTATTTATCATATCTGACAGCTTTCAAAACCCCCTTAATTGAATGGATCTTCTTAATTAAACCATTAAGGGTATTAATGTTAGATACAAACAAGTAAACTGTTCCTTCAAACATTCCATCCCGGTTTTCGTAGTTAAAGTTACGCAGGCTCACGTTATATGAGGAGATTACATCGTAAATCTTTGTGATCATTGCATGGTCGTCGACACCGGTAACACGGATGGCTGTCCGGAAAGCCGAGCTCTCTTCTCCCTGGATCCATCTGGCCATAACAACCCGATAGGGATAGTTTGATAGCATATATGGAGCATTCGGGCAGCTTATCCTGTGGATCTTTATTCCCTCTGTTATTGTAACAAAACCAAAGATCCTGTCACCAAGAACAGGATTACAACATCTTGAGAGGCTGTAATCAAGTCCTTCCACCTTATCCTCAATCACCAGAAAATCGTTGAACCTCTCCTCAGCCGTCAGGTGTTGGGATTCCTGCAGATCATCAGCAACTGCCATCTTCTGATGTGTCCCGCCGGGTTTTATCCTCTCCCCTTTCTGAAGGAATTCCTTAATATCCAATATATCGATCTTTCCAATGGCAATCTGGTAATAGAGTTCCCTGGCATTTGGCTGGGAATAGTGATCAAGAAGGAGCCTGACCGTAGCATCGTTAAACTCCTTTTTCCAGTTCTTGAGACGTCTTAATAATATCTCTTTCCCATCAGCCGCTGCCTTTACCACCTCATCATCCAGGGCCTGGCGGATCTTATTCCTGGCCTTTGTAGTAACTGCAAATGAGAGCCAGTCCTGTTTTGGCTTCTGATTTTTAGCGGTTATAATTGCTACCTTATCACCACTCTCAAGGAGATGCCTGATACCTACATTTCTCCCATTTACCTTACCACCAACACATGTTGAGCCAACCTGAGTGTGGATATCAAATGCAAAATCGAGGACTGTTGCACCAGTCCTCAGCCTGCGCAGGTCACCTTTGGGTGTGAAAACAAAAATTTCATCGGTATAGAGGCCGGATTTAACATAATCAATAACAGATCTGTCTTCCTCCTGTGGCATTTCAAGGATTTCGCGCATATGAGTAAGCCATGCATCAAGGCCCCTTTCACCTCCAGCACCCTTATACCGGTAATGTGCTGCAAGTCCTTTCTCAGCTATCTCATCCATCCTCTTTGTCCGTATCTGCACTTCGACCCAGCGTCCCCTTGGCCCTATTACAGTTGTGTGAAGGGATTCATATCCGTTTGACTTAGGAATTGAGATCCAATCCCTCATTCTGCTCGGGTTTGGTTGGTAAAGGTCGGTAACCAGGGAATATACCTGCCAGCAATCAGACTTTTCCTTTTCAGGCTTACTGTCGATGATTATCCTGAAGGCAAACAGGTCATATACCTCTTCAAATTCCACGCCCTGTTTTTTAATCTTCTGCCAGATGGAGTGTATTGATTTATTGCGGCTTTCAATTTCATACTTAATATTCAGCCTGTCCAACTGCTCTTTTACCGGAAGCGAAAACTCCCTGATAAGCCTGTTTCTTGTGGCCGAAGTCTGTTTTATTTTCTGCTCAATAGCATCATAGGCCTCTCTGTCGAGATACTTCATAGCCAGGTCTTCCATCTCTAATTTAAGGGTATAGAGCCCCAGACGGTGAGCAAGAGGTGCATAAAGAAAATATGTTTCGGAGGCAATTTTAAGCTGGTCTTCCTGCTTTGCACCATCAAGTCTTCTCATATATTCGATGCGCTCTACCAGCTTGATAAGAATTACACGGATATCATCTGCAAGGCTAAGAAGAAGCTTCAGGAAATTCTCAGACTGGTAGGCTGAAGTTTCAGTCTCAATGCTTTCAACCTTACTTAAGCCCTTAATTATCTGATAGGTATCAATACCAAACTCCTTTCTTATCTGGACATCTGTAAGTGGCAGGTTTCCCGCACAATCATGCAACAGTGCGCCTATTATTGAAGATATGCTCAGACCCATCTCCTCCACTACAATTCTGGCAACTGACAGAGCATGCACAACGCTGGCTTCCCCTGTAATTGTTTTTCGGCTACCGCAATAATTAATTACAATATTGAGAGCCTTGCGGATCAGTTTCTGGTCCCCTTTCAGTATAAGTTTATCGGACGACCGTAACAGCGCCCTGTATCGATTCTGTATTATTTTTTCTTCATTAGCCATAGATCCGATAATTGAGCAAAAGTAATGAATATGAAGCGCATTTCATTACCTTGAGACCTGATCCAGGTCTCAGCAAAACCGTATAAATACAAGGGATATTACCTGAAAGAGATACCCATACCGCCTGTAACTACATTATACTTGGCCCTGGTATATCCTGCATGGATAGTAATCACACCCAGTTTTAGTCTTCCACCAATGTTCACACGCAATCCGGAGAAGTTCTTGATCTTTACCTCGGGAATATTCTCAACAACACCAATATCAAAATAAGCAGGACCTGTTATAGATCCACCGGGCAGCGGGATGTTGCCTTCAATATCGAATATCGTTATGGTTCGTCCATAACCTATCCCGGCATAAGCGGAAACCAGCGGTACATCGACGGATGCGATCAGTGATGTATTCCAGCTCGACACATCTATATTAAAGAACTGGTCCTCAAAATCAACGGAGGTGTATAGTGAATAATCATCATATGAATCTGGTATCACATTGATAGGGATACTGGCCGCCAGCTTTGACCAGCCTCCAAAAGCTGAAATATTTACAGGTAGCAACTCAAATCCCTTGAAATATTGTGATACACTGTGCATTAAACCTCCACCTATCAGGCTTACGAAACCCTCAGATATCGGGATCTTAGGTATGTACCTGATCTTGATCTCCGAGCCGAGAGGCATACCTATTCCGGCCTGGAGCATAGGTGCCGGAATAATTCCGAATCCGGTTCCGGGGGGGGAGTTGAAATTTATCAGCTCCAGGTCACCATATCCGGGAACATTCTCAACCAGGTGGAGAGCTGGTCCGGGGTCTTTAACTCCTGCAACAGTTGGTGTGATTGAACTTCCCGGGTCAACCAGGGTCAGATTCTGAAAGTTCAGATCGGCGAGATCAAACTCCCTGGCACCATCGGGTACAAAAGCGGCACTGACAGACAGAGTAATATCAAACCCACCCAGTTTGTGTGGCTTTGCAGTATTATACCATGCTGAATTAAAACCTGCTCCAAAGGCATTAACATAAGGTGCAAGGTAGTTTTCCATCAAAAGAAGGCCATCATCAACTCCGCCCTGAAGGAATTTTCCGTCAACAATATCGTCGATCTGGGCATTGATATTTTGTGAACCGATCAGGAAAATCACAAGAAATGTAGCAATTGTCCCTCTTAACAGTCTTGATAACATAGCAGAATAGTTTTATTGTTTCTGCTAATGTAATTCTTATATGAGAATTTTCAAAAAACTCAGGGCGAAGAATCTATTTGCTTGAGCAGGCTGATCATATATTGTCCATGAGTCCTTTAAGATCGTCAAAGTCGATCTCCGAAGCGAAGTTCAGGATTGCCTTTGAGTCAAGCCTGCCCGAAAGGCCGATACCGGTAAGGGATTTATCCTCTCTGATAATAAGCATCAGGTCACTTACAAAAGGATCTTTCTCAAGTATATAAGCTGAAATATCTGATCCTCCGCTGTTGATCCGGATAATCATCTCATATCCAAAACTTGAGAATTTATTGCTTATTTCACCGAAGAGTTCCCCGGTTGTTTTCCCGCCTGCTTCAGACTGGTCGAAAACCATCACTTTTACAAAATCCACATTCCCTATCTCGTTGCTATCAACATCTTTACCAGTTCCTGAATTGATCATTCCCAGAAAAAGCGAAGGGGGAAGTTTTATCATATAGATGCCTTCATTTCCTTCGTAATCTTCAAAAATTTCCCTGTTTCTTTCTTCCCGGTTGCAGGATTGCACAGATAGAGCGGAAATTACAAGCAGGCCCGCCAACAAGCCAGAAAATCTTTCTATCATTCTTTCTTCTGTTTTTTATCAATATCCTGCAGTTCCTCAATTCCTATGCTTCTGGATATATCAGAAATATTGTTGAGGTCAAGGTCGCCCTTAATGGATATAAGTATGTTACTACCTGATCCTCCGCCTATCATCAGTAGCTCTTCTATCACGTCTCCCTTTCCCCTTATCAGGAAGTTCAGGTCCTGACTACCATCCTTTACGACCATAAGCTCCTCATACTTTGGAGGATCCAGGCTCTTTCCAAGCTCCTTAAAGAAATTCAGCTTTTTGTCCAGCAGTGAGTCCGAAACAGTCATAATCCGAATAGATTTCAATCTTCTCATGAGCTCCTCCATTTCATCATCCTCCAGATCAGCCTGAGCTATCATACTGAACATTCTGCTCGAGATGAAAATAGTGGTAATACCTTCCTGACCGGAATACTTATCGAAAAGAGCATCGATAGGATTATCCTGACCTGAAACCAGCAGTGTAATTGATAACAATAAAGTAATAAACAGTGCCTTTTTCATTTTGGCGAAATTTAAAATTATTTCTTCTTTTCTCATACTATTCATTTTCTTTTGCTGAACCGACCAGGTCAGAAAGCTCAATGCCCCGCTCCAGATACTTTAGAGAGCCGAGTTCCCGGGCAACAATCTTCCTTGACTCCCCTATTGTCTCAAAACTACTGACAGCTTTGCTGAAGTAGGCAAGGTTGCCCAGCTCCTTATAGCCCTTGTTCAGGTTCGCAGACACCTCGTATAGCAGCCTTCTGGTTTCATTGTAAGCAACCAGAGGATCATCGAAGGTATCCTCGGGGCGGTTATTTACGGAAATAACAAGGTATGTGGCGATCAGAATAAGAACAGCCGCTGCAGCCGAGGTTACTGTATAAACCCTTCGCTTCAGGGTAGCTATACCCTTTTCTTTATCATTCCAGTCAATCCTTTTCATGATTCTGCCCTCGAAGCCGGCATCCGGTTCAGGGATTGCCTCATCTTCATCCAGATACTTAAACATCTCACGATCAGGATAATACTCTTTCGGAAGGTTACTATCAGCAAGCAACTCACTGATCCTCTCCTGGTCTCCCCGGGAGGACTCCCCATCATAGTACTTCTCAAGCAGGTTTTTCAGTTCTGGCAGGTTCATGGTACATTTCATTTATTCTTTCTCTTACAATTTTCCGGGCACGCGAAAGATTCACTCTCAGCAGGTTTATGCCTAAACCCATTACTTCAGCAATGTCATCATAGTCATAACCTTCAACATCGCGCATTTTCAGTACGGTTTGATAATTTTCAGGTAATGTGTCAACTATTTCCATTACCATGCCGCAGGCTTCACTATTTTCCAGTTTATGCAACGGATCATTATCTGAGGATTTTGTTTCAGCAGGTATGGTCTCATCAAATGTCTTCCTTCCCCTTTTCCTCAAAATGTCGAGACACATATTCCTGCAAATAGTCATAGCCAGGGCTTCTACACTGCGATACTTATGCAATTTTTTCCGCATATTCCAGAGTTTGATGAAGATTTCCTGGACCGTGTCTTCCGCCTCCTCCCTGTTTGAGAGGAAGCGAAAGGCAAAACGGTACAGGTTGCGGCTTAATGGTAATATTTTATCCTCAAATTGGGCCCGGGTCATAATAGGGTGACGGGTATGTTCATGCCCTACAAATATAATACATCAGGGAAATTAACGTATCCCTATAATATTGAACCCGTGGTCATCTTTTACCGATTCACTCATCTCCTTTACATCATCAAACGTCATGTCGCCCTTAATCTGGATTATTGCGTTATCATCTCCTCCGGAGATAAGGAGGAACTCCTTGAATACTTTCCCTTCTGCCTTTACCATGATTTTAACATCTTCATCTGATGAATTTATTGTTACCATTTCTTCATAACCGCTCTTTTCCACTTCGTCGATCACCATATCGTAAAAATTCTCATCGATTACGGTGTCGTCATCCTGGACAAGAATCCTGATTGTTGAAAATTTATCTGCATACTTTATAATATCGTCTTCATTCTCATCCTCATCCAGTGACGCAATTAATTTCAGCATGTTGCCACTCACAGTAATTGTTGTGAATCCTTTTGATCCCTGGTACTTTTCGAAGAGCAGGTCGATGGCACTCTGTGCATTTAATGATAAGACAAAAGTGATTAACACAGTCATTAACAGGATCTTTTTCATGATTATTCTTTTAAGTTTTACAAAGTGATTTCACAATGAAGACGCAACACTTAAGTATTCATTACAAGAAAATGGGCTTATTAAATCAATAAACCCATATATCATTAAATATCCGGTATATACAAAAGTCATGTAAGAGGTGAACCAGGTTCACGAAGCATGGCTTTATAGAAAGCATTATCTACAACATCAGGGATCACTCTCTGAAATAATGCAATTAACCTGCCCTGCACAGTGAGGATCTTGTTACGCTTCTTCTTTCTGATCCCTTTTAAAATCCAGTTAGCAACATGCTCCGGGGTCATTAGTTTTTCCTCAGGTATTGGTGAATCACCCTGCTCTGACCCATCGGCTGTAAGAGCATACTTCCTGATATTAGTAGAGGTAAATCCGGGAGCAATTACCATTACATGCAACCCGTTTCTCAGATGTTCTATCCTGACAGTTTCCAGAAATCCGTGTATGGCAAACTTGGAGGCAGAGTAGCCCGTCCGTCCAGGCAGGCCATGAAATCCCGCTATGGATGAAACTCCGACAATTGATCCCTTATTTTTCAATATATGTGGAAGAGCATATTTGGTACAATAGACCGTCCCCCAGAAGTTCACATCCATTACTCTTTTCAATACCGCTATCTCAACCTCAAGAAAGTTGGCACGCATCGAGATACCGGCATTATTAATAAGAATATCAATCGAACCATATTTCTCCACGGCAAATTCAATCAGAGCTTTACACTCCGCCTCTTTTGTGACATCAGTCTTCCATGAGGTGGCTTCAAAGCCATCTTTTCTTATTCTTTCAGCCTGTTGATCCAGGTTATCTTTGTCGGGAGCAGCCATAATTACCCTTGCTTCCCGCTCAGCAAATTTTCTTGATGTGGCAAGACCGATCCCTGAACTTGCACCAGTTACGATTACGATTTTGTCAGCGAATCTATTTGACATGATATCCAAGAATATTTATCTTCTATATTAAATACGTATAGATTTGGCTCCAGGGTCATTCTAATCTCCGGTTAATACATGAATCTGTCTGTTTATTGATTCTTCCAGTGAGATTAATGTTTCGGTACGGGATACTCCGTCTACAGTCTGGATCTCATTTGTCAATATATCCCTAAGGTGCTCATTATCCCGCGTATACACCTTTATGAACAAAGAATAATTGCCTGTAGTATAATGACATTCAATTATCTCCGGAATCGCCTTAAACCTGTTGACAACTTGTTTGTATTGCCCGGGACGCTCCAGGAAAACACCAATGTAGGCACATGTCTTAAACCCGACCAGGACAGGATCAACAATAAATTCCGATCCCTTGATAACACCTATCCTGATAAGCCTCTGGACCCTCTGATGTATTGCCGCACCGGAGACACCGCATTCCCGGGCAACCTCCAGGTAGGGTGTCCTGGCATTTTTTGTTATAATATTGAGAATCTTCCTGTCAAGATTATCAATTTGTAAGTTCTGTGCCATTCTTAAAACCTGTTTTTGATTTATTTATAGTATTCAGCTACTAAAAGTATAATTTTTCAAGCAATATCTATATAAGATTTCTGCAAATTATTTTGATCTGATCCATATAGATTACAATTGTCCCTTTTGCTTGAGATAATAATTATTATCAAAGAAGTATAATATCTAAAAATATTATGCTCCTCTGTTATTTCTTTCAAATATTATCAAGGGAGGAAGCAAAACAGATCAACCTTCGAGAGCACCTATAAGTTCTTCTGCTTTATTAAAGCCATTGGAATCGAGGTAGCTATTCAGTCCTTCAATAATTTTAACAGGTGAATCAGGTTCAATGAAAATTGCGGTACCGACCTGAATGGCAGATGCTCCTGCCAGCATGAATTCAACTGCATCATATTCATTCATTATTCCGCCAATCCCGATTATTGGTATTTTAACTGCCCTGGCAACCTGCCATACCATCCTGAGTGCTATTGGTTTAATTGCCGGACCGGAGAGCCCTCCGGTAACGGTTGACAATGATGGTCTTCTGGTCTTAGGGTCAATAGCCACTGCAAGAATGGTATTTATCAATGAAACTGCATCAGCGCCCTCATCTTCGGATGCCCTTGCAAACTCTGTAATATCGGTGACATTTGGAGATAGTTTGATAATCAGGGGTTTGTCATAAACTTTACGGACAGCCCTGATAACCTTAGTGGCAGTAGGAAGATGAATTCCAAAAGCCATACCTCCCATCTTAACATTGGGGCATGATATATTTAGTTCAATGCCGTCAACATCATCCAGACCATTAATAATTTCAGAGAGCTTCACATAATCCTCTATGGCGCTGCCATTCACATTTACAATTATGTTAGTGTCATAATCTCGAATCTCAGGGTATATACAGTTAATGAAATGTTCAATCCCTCTATTTTGAAGTCCGACAGAGTTCAACATGCCTGCTGGAGTTTCTGCCATCCTGGGATAGGGATTCCCATTCCTCATCTCAAGTGTAGTGCCTTTTACGACCAGTCCTCCAAGTCTGGAAATATCAAAGAATTCTTCAAGTTCCGGGCCAAATCCACATGTTCCGGAGGCAGTCATTACAGGGTTCTTGAGACTCAATCCCCCAATTTTGATGGTCAGGTCTGCCATTTGAGTTTATTTATGTTAAATACAGGGCCCTCAGTGCAGCTGCAGAGGTTCCCCTCATCAGTTTCAACTGTACAGCAAAGACACACTCCAAAACCACATGCCATAAGGTTCTCCAGCGACACCTCACAATGAATTCCAAGTTTTCGTGCCAGAATGGCAACGCCTTTCATCATTGGTTCAGGACCGCAACAGTAGATCCTGTTGAAAGTGCCGGACCCCAGTATAGGATGATCTGTAACAAGCCCTTTGTGGCCTTTACTTCCATCTTCCGTAGTGATCAGTACTTCCGCCAGTGAATTGAATCTTTCATATTCAATGACACTGCTTATTGATCTGTAGCCGAGAAGAAACCTGAAATTGATACCTGCAGCTTTCAGCTTCCGTCCTTCAAGGAAAAGGGGTGCTACACCAACACCTCCGCCTGCCAGCAGAACTGAATCATCTTTTCCGGGATCTGAGAACCAGTTTCCCAAAGGATAGATAACGTTTAGTAAATCACCTGCTTCCATCCTTGATATACCAAGGGTACCAGCGCCAACAATCTTTATTAACAGGCTTAATACACCCTTTTCATTGTCTATATCATACACTGAGATCGGCCTTCGAAGGAATGTCTTCGGACTATTATCGACCCTTACCTGTACAAACTGTCCGGGTTGGATAGCAGATATATCTGAATTTGTTTTCAGATCCAGAATGAAATATCCGTCATTAAGCCTTCTATTTCCGATTATTTCAAGGTTACTAGTCCGCTTATTCATTCAATTTATGATATACCTGATATTTCAGTTTACAAATATAAATCAAATTAAGCGTTATCTAAATGTAACTGATGAAGAATATAGAAATTATTCAGGACAAAACTCTGTAAAGGTGTTATCATTGTAAAAAACTACTATTTTCCTGGTTTTCTTGATACTATCAGATTTTTCAGGGCCTTCTGATTCAGTAAGTGGTTTAATTTCATCAAAAATCTCCTTCGACTCAGCCATTATTGCAGATATATCCTTTCCCCGGGGCGAATCCTCTGTTTTTATATCAAAATTGTTAAAAAGTGATGGCTCATTATCCCCTTTGTACATGTCGCCTCTGCCAAACAAAAGCCATTCAGAGTTTAATTCAGCATATTTAGAGAGCATTTTAACCACAAAATCAAGACTTGGCTTGTTCCTGCCGGATAGAATGTGTGAAATACTGGAGGGTTGTACACCGATCTCTGCTGCAAACTGCGAGGATGATTTATTTTCCCTGGCCAGGAAATGAAGAATTCGCTCTTTCATTGTACATAATGTTTGATTTACAAATGTAAATAATAAATATTTTACATGTGTGAATTATTTAAATTTACATATGTAAACTGTATGTTTCAGGTGAATAACTTCAATTCTTTTATAAATTATATCTTATTGATATATAATAATATGTAAAATGTACATATTTAAACATAAATTTTAGATTAGATTTGTATATTGCTGGTAAATAACAATATAATAGTCAATATCTAATATTTTTTACTTAAATCTTGCATAAATTAACTGATTTATCTTATTTATTAGATTAGTTAATCGTATTAATTAACTGATATATAGTAATATAATTATATATGTCTGAATAATGTAAACATTTATTACATTTGTAAATAAATAATAAGATTACAATTGTGAATTATTATATATTCCGGTTGCATTTTCATTGTTTACAAATGTAAAGCGTAATAATGTTACAATGTTATATTTTTCTATACCATAAATTTATAAACTGGCAGAATGTGAAAAGGAGAATGTGTTCCGTAGCGACTGAATTTTCATTATCTGAAATCAGAACATCGGAATCCTGCTTCAACCAGGGAGCTTAACCCTGATAATGGATTGAATATTCCTGCTCCTGCCCTATTTGCATAGCGAAAACGGGATTCTCAGAGGGTTAAATTGTAAAAAACATTTACTATCTTACATAGATACAGTATTTTACATCAGATATTGCAGTGCCAATTTACGCTTTAAAGCAGAAAAATCTTACTTTTCAGGGAGTTTTATTTCATTTTCGCTATATGCTACAATACAATCTACTGTGCTATCGCCTGTAATGTTAACAACAGAGCGAAGCATATCAAGAGGCCTGTCGACACCAAGGATCAGCGCCAGGCCTTCAACCGGCAATCCGACCGATGTCAGTACCATAATGATAAGTACGATACTTCCGCCCGGAACACCCGGAGCTCCTATTGATGAAAGAGTAGCTGTGAGAACAATTGTAAGTTGCTGGGCAATAGTAAGATCAATACCGTAAACCTGGGCTATAAAAACGGCTGCTACTGCCTGATAGAATGCTGTTGCATCCATATTTATAGTAACTCCTACTGGAAGTACAAAATTTGCCACTTCGTCAGAAATGCCCAGTTCCTGTGTATTCTGTCTCAGATTTACTGGCAGGGCTGCCGCGCTTGAACTGGTTGAGAATGCAACTATCTGGGCCGGAAGAAGTGCCTTAAGGAACCTGAACACTCCTATCTTCCTGGTAAATACCTTTAAATAAGTAGGATAAACAATTAAAACCAAGAAAAGGAGGCCGAACAAAACAGTAAAAAAGTATTTACCCAGTGCAACAAATATGTCGGAATCTCCTGCAAAGTCCACCACCACACCTGCCATTAGGCCAAACACACCGATTGGGGTGAATTTCATAATCAGTTCAACGATCTTAAGCACAATATCATTCAGGTTATCGAACACCCGGCGGACTGTTTTAACTCTTTCGAACGGAATCATGACCATTGATAAGGCAAATAATATCGAAAAGAAGATTATCTGGAGCATTTTTGAATTATCGCCCAACGCGTTAAAGATATTATCAGGTACCATCTCTTCAAAAAAGAGCAGTGGTGATTTATCTGCTGACTCTGCAAACTGCTGCCTCTCATTCACGGTTTGTGACCACTCGCCCATAAATTCTGCTCGCTTCTCATCAGGAAATGTATCTCCCGGGCGTATTGTGTTTACAAGAAGCAGACCGAAAAAGGTTGCGATCAGTGTTGAGGCTATATAGTAGCTTATTGTTTTTATTCCAATCCTGGATAGTTTTGAAATATCAGTAAGGCTTGATATTCCTTTGACGAGGGAAACAAAAATAAGAGGTACGGCAATCAGTTTCAATAGTTTAAGAAATATCGTACCCCAGGGTTTTACCCAGTCGAGGGTGAATTTGTCAAGTCCAACCTTCACGGCAATCATACCCCAGGCAAATCCTGTGATCATGCCGGTAATTATTTTCACCCACAATGGTAGTTTCTTCCACATGATTATGACACCTTTTTTTTCATGCCATATCTGCTATTCCGGCTGATCTGCATCATTATCATTATCGGTACCTATCTCATTCTCACTGGAGGCAACAATTGTTGCTACGGCAGCATCACCTGTTATATTGGCCATTGTCCGCACCATATCCAATGGTCGTTCTATTCCCATGATAAGGGCAAGGCCTTCAGCCGGTATTCCTACGGATGTCAGAACGATTACCAGCATAATGACTGCTCCTCCTGGAATACCGGGGCTGCCAATCGAAGCTAACGTAGCTGTAAGCAATATGGTAAGCTGTTGGGTTATATTCAGATCCAGTCCAAATACCTGTGCAATAAATACAGCTGACACTGCCTGGTAGAAGGCGCTGGCGTCCATGTTAATTGTTACACCGACAGGGAGGACAAAATTGGCAACACTCTTTGATATCTTTAGTTTTTCGGTACATTGTCTTAAAGTAACCGGAAGTGTGGCTGCTGATGAGCTGGTAGTGAAAGCCACCATCTGAGCCGGCATTACTGCCCTGAAAAACTCCCTGATCCTCACCTTTGTAAATATTTTCAGGTAGGTAGGGTAAACGAGGAAGATGAGAGCCAGTATCCCAACTATTGTAAGTAATGCATATTTACCAAGTGCGATGAAGAGGTCTGCATCACCTGAAAACTCTGTGATCAGGGATGAAAGGAGAGCGAATACGCCAATGGGCGCATAGCCCATTATTATATCCACTATTTTCAGGATAATGTCATTGAGGCCATCGAACAGCCCCTTTACCACAGTTACCTTTTTTGCCTCCAGTATGATGATGGCAATCGAAAAGAGAATTGAAAAGAAGATTATCTGGAGCATTCTGGAGTTATCCCCTGCTGCGTTCACAATGTTGTCAGGAACCAGTTCCTCGAAGAATGTCAGCGGGGAACCCCCTTTAATATCCTCTGCCACAGCCTCCTTCTCCGTTATACTCTGCTGATATCTTGCCTGGAACTCCTTTTTCTTATCCTCCGAAAAGGAGCTCCCTGGTTTGACCACATTTACCAGTATAAGACCGAAGATTATGGCAACCATAGTGGTAGTGATATAGAGTACGATGGTCTTTAGTCCGATGCGTGAGAGTTTAGATATTTCGGTGATGCTTGTAATTCCCTTTACCAGCGAGACGAAGATGAGAGGAACAGCGACAAGCTTAAGCAACTTAATAAAGATGGTACCCCAAGGTTTCACCCAATTTGCAGTGAAATTTTCAAGATTAAACCGGACAGCTATAAGCCCGTAGATGATCCCGAGTATCATTCCAAAGATGATCTTTAGCCATAGAGGGTATTTTCTTTTGGAAGCCTTCATAGTCAAGTATTAAAATGAATCAAGATAAATATCAACCACTTTGAATGATAGACGCGTAAAAATAAAAATAATATCCCTCAGAAAAAGTCCTGAGGAATATTATATAACATGTTTTATTTCGTATGTCTTATATCAACACTGACCACCGCACGTTTCACGGCCCCCGCAGGTTGTACAGCCGTTATCATCAAGATACATACTCAACTCTTCAGGCGAAGGATCCTTTACTTCAAGTATTTTGCCTGCAAAGAAAAGGTCAACACCGGCCATTGGATGATTGAAATCCATGCAAACAGTTTCATTCTTTATTTCGAGCACAATTCCAAGAAGTCTCCTCCCCTGGGCATCCGCCATTGGTACCTGGTTCCCTGCAGTGCATACATTCTCATCAATTTTGCCGTCAACTTCAAATACATGTTTAGGAATGTCAACCACAAGCTCTTCACGCTTTTCACCATAAGCTTCTTCGGCAGTAAGTCCGAATTTAAAACTATCTCCCTCCTTCAGGTTCAGGAGGTTTCCTTCAAAATTAGGCAGCATCTGTCCTGCCCCGAACAGAAAACGTAAAGGATTGGTGATGTCTACCTCTTCCACTATATCCCCTTCAAAATCACTTTCCCGCAAGGTATAGGTTAAAGAAATCATTTTGTCATTTACAATTACCATCAAACAAACTGTTTTAATTTATACTGAAATTTCAATAAAGAGGCCAAAATTAATCAATTGCATGGTCATCTCCAATTGTTTCATTGTTTGCTTGTTCATCACCCTGCAGTGCAGTCGCCTGCACATCGTTTCCATTTGATTCTGCCACAGTTCCGGAAGTCAGCAATTGTTCTTTGGCCCTCCTGCTTTTTATAAGGGCAACCGCCATTATGATACTTGATATGATTATAACAAACAGTAGAACGGAAGGGTTGAATCCCCCCACCTTGAATTCGTCAGGAATGGAATAGAATAGCAGCAGCGTGATCAATCCTCTGGGGGAAATAAAGGCTTCCGGCATTATATTCTTCTTCATAAACAACCTGAAGATCCCATAACGAAAACCAAAAAGTACAATCAGGATCATCAGGCTAACCACTATTACCTGCAAATTATACAGAGAGGACAGGATAATGGTCATCCCGAAAATAACAAAGAAGAAAGTACGAACCGTAAAACTCGACTCAATGGTTATTAACCTCAGGTCGCCATATATTCCATTAACGGCTTCCTGGTCAATTCTCCTGAAGATCCCTTTACTGGCAAACAGGCGCCGGTTTTCGAGGATCAGGCCAAAGATCATAATAATGACAAGGCTCGACAGGTGAAACAACTTCCCGATCGCATAGAGCAATATCAGGACGGCTATAAGCAGGAAGAATTTTGCATCTGACTGGATCCTTGGAAAGAGAAAGATTATACCGAGACTGAAAGCCAGCGAAACGACCAGTGTAAGTAAAATATTCAACAGCAAGCTTATACTGATCTCGCCAAACCCTGACATCTCTGCTGTTTGAATCAGGAAATAGAAGAAAATGATCCCCAGAATATCAGAGAATGCGCTTTCATATATCATAAATTCCCGGTTCTTCTCAGGCAAGGTTGATACGCTGGGTATAATTATAGCGCTGCTGGCAATTGAGAGAGGAATTGCATAGATCATGCAGTGAAAAAAATCGGCATTAAGGTATACCATCAGGATGGATGATATCAGAACTGAATTAACTACCAGGGAGCTGATTGCCAAGACAAAAGCCCTCAGGATAAGTCCCCTCTTCTCACGGGTAATTCTGAGATCAAGAGCTGCTTCAAGTACTATCAGGATAAGCCCCACTATCCCAAGCACTTCGAGGAAAGGGAAAAGATCTATTTCCTCAGCACTGAAACTTTTTAGGACTGCTTTGATAATGATACCGAGGCCTATAAGCATAAGTACACTGGGAATGCTTGTGCGTCGTGCTATCAGACTGAAACCATACGAGAGAATTATAATGAGACAGGCTGCGATAACGATGTAGTATGCGCTCATAGTGATTATTATTGAAGATTAATAAAACTG
>Ga0307378_10000297_pt1 | contig 92834 bp, 75 predicted proteins | sample UN1MG_FD_202238 | JGI IMG/M metagenome (GOLD analysis project Ga0307378, IMG submission 202238) | Soil microbial communities from Risofladan, Vaasa, Finland - UN-1 | ecosystem: Environmental > Terrestrial > Soil > Coastal area > Acid sulfate soil | place: Finland: Risofladan, Vaasa | collected...
CTGGCGAAACGGCACCCGAGACATCAGTCTGAAAACCTGGACTTCATACAAACGTCAACATCGAGTCACAAGGCATGCTGCATGACAGCATCAGAAAACATAACTGACCAACCGAAAACGGCACTAGCTACTCGGATGAAGCAATCCTCACTCAAGAACCCGCGCCTCATGGAGGACTCACGTACAGGTGAGTCTTTGTCGGTGCGTATCGCGTTCGATTGGGATCCGTGGGAAGGCCCGCTTCAGTTCGGACCGCTGGATTGGTGGGACCTTCTCGAAGTAATTCCCTACGAGGGAGTGCATCCGGTATAGATGGCCCGTGCGTAGTTGCGTTCGATGGCGTAAGGACCGCAAGCTGATTCATCTTAGACCTGTCATGAAAGATGGTGGGTGGTCTTCAACACGCTCAGACCAAGGAACCCGCCCTACATCAAGAGCAGTGGCACACTGCCATATGGGAGGGTGTTAGCCAGATGATCGAACTGCAACTCACAGATGAAGAACGGAAAGTCGCACGCGATTACGCCAGACGTCTCGAGAAGGGCGCCAAGCGGTGGCGACCTTCGCGCTGGGCAGCGATGGCTGCATTCGTGTTTGGTCTGTGTCTGCTGCTGGCGGTAGAACACTCCGTGCAAAAGATGCATTCCGTAATGAACCTGCCGGACGAGATAGTCAGCGCGGACATCACGCCTACAGCGAAGCTCAATGCCAGTCATATAGAGCTCCTCGCCACTCACATGGACGTGAAGATCGTGACCCTTCGTGCAGAGCTTTATCTTGTGCTCAAAGCACTTATCGTGGCAGGCATCGGCGTGGGGCTGTTCGTCTCTGTTGCCTCAAACTGGAGGCGAGATCGGCGGGACAGACTGATGGCAAAGTTGCTTCGATGTCTCGCAGACGGGCATGAGCAAGAAGGCGGCCAGGACAGGAGCTAGCATGACGCTACGGTGGGTGGTGGGTGGCCTGGGTGATCGCCGTTTGGTGAACCAGTCTGTCCCCCACCCCGGCACGGGGCGGGGCACCCGGCTCAAGAGCCCGCCGCCTTTGGGTGTCGTGGAACGATCGTGGCAACATGACAGGAGGAAATGCTATGCCAGTACATAAAAAGCCGAAGGCCATATGCTTCACGCCCGCCAAGCCCGTCGAGATGCACTTTCACGACAGCGATGAGACCTGGCTTATGATGCGCGGCAGGGCGATGGCCCATATGGTCGACCGCGAGGGCAACCGCGAGGACTTCTTGCTGGAGGAAGGCGACATCTGGATGGTCGAGGCCGGCGTCGAGCACGGCTGCGATCCTGTCACCGACGAGGTCCATATCTTCCCCTTTATGGGTACGATTCCGGAAGGTTCGCACACGCCCGGCCACTACTACTTTGAGAAAGAGAACTACATGCCTACGTTGGTCGTCAGAAAGGATCCACTCAAGCGAAGGACGGGCCCAGATGCGTAAGACGGCTCTCGAGTTTACGGCGAAGGGGAAAGTCGGCGTCTGTGACCTGGGCCAGCCGCCCGAGTTGGAGCCCACCCAGATACTGCTGGAAACGCAGTACAGCGGAGTCACCAACGGCACGGAGCGGCATGCCCTGCTGTCCGAGCACGGGTTCGGCGGGGGCAGGTTCCCCAGCCGCCACGGCTACCAGCACGTGGGCAAGGTTGTGGCTGCCGGCGGAGATGTTGCCCGCTACCAGACAGGCGATTGGGTCTTCTATGGGGCGTACGTGGGGCACAACGGCTGGAACGTCGTGAATGAGGACGGGCTGCTGATCAAGCTGCCGGTACGTATGGATCACAAGTATTGCGCGTTGTTCGGCGTGGCGGGTGTCGCGCTGCGAAGCGTACGGCGGATGGGCGTCGGCCAGGGCGACAACGTCTGGGTGGCGGGCCAGGGGCCGATCGGGCATTTCGTGGCTCAGACGGCCAAGGCGGCAGGGGCGAGGGTTACCGTAACGGACATGCTCGAAAAACGTCTGGACGTAGCGAGGCGATGCGGCGCCCATGTCGTTCTGAATGTGGCCGACAAGAGCACCGGCAAGCTGCTGGAGGAGGGCGGCCTCTATGATTACATCTACGACTGCTGTAGCGCCGAGGCGCTGCTCTTCGATGTCCACAAGGACAAACTGCTCGCTCGCGGCGGCACGATCGCCATGATGGCTGTACGGGACAGGGTGAACTATCCCTGGGGTCTTCTGCACGGCACGGAGGGGCGGATCGAAACATCCTGTCACTTCGATACCGACGACCTGCGAGTGTTGCTGTTTCTCTGTGAACAGGGACTTGTGACCATCGAGCCGATGGTCTCCCATGTCGTTTCGATCGATCAAGCGCCCGAGGTGTACAACATGCTTGCCGACAGCACCGAGGGTCTTCTGGGGGTGATTTTCGACTGGACGGAGGATGGGCACAGCCCGTCGATGCTGATCTGAGCGAGCTTGCAGCGCAGGCTGATATCGACGGCCAGATGAGACCGGTTCGGTCTATCTGCACATTTCTCTGCAAACAACTTGCCGCCAGGGGTCTGATATCCGACCAGAACTGAGCCGATTTCGGACGCTCTGAAATCATCGACCAGCTGGACCGCCTCAGACAGCAGGCATCCCGCCAACGCCTTGCATCCGACGCCGAGTAGCCAACCCAACGTGGGCGAGCCGCCTGCCCACCTGCAATCCAGCGGTCTGCAGGTCGTGACCCCGGCTTCGATCCCCTTGCACTTGCCGCCGATTCTCCCGAGAATTGCAGCGGGCTCTGCCATGATTGATGGTTGCCTGGGAGGCAGCCATACTGTAGCGGGGCGTTCTCGCCACATGCGCCAACTGCGTTCGTCCCCAAGACATGTAAGCCACACGTACGCGAGTTTATGTTCAGGAAGACCAGAATGAACGCATCGAGTCGCAAACATTGGCCACTCATCAGCACAGTCGGCCTCTACTGGGTAATCGTGGCGGGGCTCCTGCTGCTTTCAACGTGCGGGACTCAGGGGCGCCTGGTCTACCCTCTCGACGACAGCTACATCCACATGGCTATCGCCAAGAACATGGCTTTGCATCATGTTTGGGGCGTAAGCAGGTATGAGTTTGCATCGTCCACATCCTCGCCGCTCTGGACGTTCCTCCTTGCTATCACGTATGTTGCATTCGGACCTAACGACATATCGCCACTCGCCCTGAACATCCTTTTCGGGACGCTTCTGCTTCTTGCCTCGTACCTTTTTTTTGCGAAGTACATGACGGGTCGTGTGCGGGTCTTTGTCTGTCTATTGCTTGTGCTGCTGGCCACGCCATTGCCCCCACTCACGCTGGCTGGAATGGAGCACGTTCTCCAGGCGCTTCTCGCGCTCTGTTTTGTCTGGGTCGCGGTAGCGGCCGTTTCGCCGGCCACGAGGCCATCCTACAGACACGAGGTGCTGCTGTTGGCCCTAGCCCCATTGGTTACGATGGTGCGATATGAAGGAATATTCCTTGTTGGCGTTGTCTGCATTGTTGTTGCCCTCAGAAGAGGGTTTGCCCTTGCTGTGATCCTCGCAGCCGTTGCTCTGTGCCCGGTGATAGCCTACGGGGTCTGGTCGATGGCGCATGGATGGAGCTTCCTGCCCAACTCTGTCATTCTAAAGGGGCAGGTCCCGGACTTTTCGGTCAGGGAGATTATCAAGCTGTTTGGGTACGATTCGCTGAAGGCGATTCAGGAGACCCCGCACATTCTCCTTCTGCTGGGCGCGTCTTTGCTTGTGCTGTTGTTCCTTTCTCTCAAGAGTGAAAAATCGCATGAGGGCAAGAGGTGTGCAAATTGGATTTTCGTCGGCGCCGCCTTCTTTCACATGCAGTTTGCAGCTACGGGTTGGTTCTACAGGTACGAGGCATACCTGGTGCTTCTTGGCATCGCTGTCATCAGTACGGCAGCGGACGATCTCCTGCCCAAGACATACGGATCAAGAATCGCTAGAGAGAAGAGGCTGGACTATGTGACGGTCATGCTTCTGATGGCGGTCGCTGTCAGTCCCTTTGTCTTCAGATCGCTGGATTCGCTGCGAGAGACGCCGACGGCAACAAAGAATATCTATGAGCAGCAGTACCAAATGGGGCTTTTCCTCAGGAGGTTCTATGACGGAAGAACAGTTGCCGTGAACGACATGGGTGCGGTCTCCTATCTGGCGGACATTCGTCTTCTGGATCTATGGGGAATCGGCAGCAGGGAACCAGCAAGCCTGAGGAGGCACAATCAGTACAACACGCAACGGATATACGATCTGGCAAAGGAACGAAATGCCGCGATCGCCATAGTGTATGATCTCTGGTTTGCTGGACCGCAAATAGGCGGGTTACCATCCCAATGGGTCAAGAGGGGAGAATGGACAATATCCAACAACGTCATTTGCTCGGACAACACCGTCTCACTATATGCCATTGACCCGTCGGCAAGCGACGAGTTGACTGGAAACCTGAGGGACTTTGCAGGCGAACTACCTCCAGATGTTCGGCAGGGCGGTGAGTATCTCCAGCAAGCAGCTCGGACGGCCACGCAGGCTCCGGAATCCGTGAGGTCGGCCCCTGTGAATCCTCGTGTCGACCGGCGTTAGGTCCTTCGAAAGGGCGATATGCGGGTTCATTTCTCTCCCTTCGCCCGAGACGTGCCCCCCGACGCCTAGCACGAGCAAGTCCCAACTGAGCACCAGCCGGATGTGCCCGCGCGCCGGGCAGGTCGGAACCACGTGAAAAAGAAAAGCCCGCGGCAACGCAAGTCGTCACCGCGGGCTTTCATATCAGCAAACAGTTTGGCACCGGGTGAGCCCCTTGCGGGGCCCGCGCCCCACCGAAATCGGCGGGCGAGAATGTGCTGACCTTTCACCTGAGGGGTGTTGCGATCGACGGTGCGTTTTATGGCTCCGGCGATCCCCCTCGGGCGTCTAGCAATCCCTAGAAAGGAGGTGATCCAGCCGCAGGTTCCCCTACGGCTACCTTGTTACGACTTAGTCCCAGTCACCGAGCTTACCGTCGGCCGGCGCCTCCCTTACGGGTTAGCGTATCGGACTTCGGGTACTCCCGGCTTCCATGACTTGACGGGCGGTGTGTACAAGGCTCAGGAACATATTCACCGCGTCATGGCTGATACGCAGTTACTAGCGATTCCAGCTTCATGGAGTCGGGTTTCAGACCCCAATCCGGACTGAGAGGCGCTTTGTGCGATTTGCTCCCCCTCGCGGGTTTGCGTCGCTCTGTACGCCCCATTGTAGCACGTGTGCAGCCCTGGGCATAAGGGCCATGAGGACTTGACGTCATCCCCACCTTCCTCCGGTTTGACACCGGCAGTCTCGCTAGAGTGCCCGGCCGAACCGCTGGCAACTAGCGACAAGGGTTTCGCTCGTTACGGGACTTAACCCAACACTTCACAGCACGAGCTGACGACAGCCATGCAGCACCTGTGCCCGTTTCACCCAAAGGGCAGCTTACTCCTGTTTCCAGAAGGGCATCCGGGCATGTCAAGCCCAGGTAAGGTTCTTCGCGTTGCTTCGAATTGAGCCACATGCTCCACCGCTTGTGTGAGCCCCCGTCAATTCCTTTGAGTTTTAGCCTTGCGGCCGTACTCCCCAGGCGGCGCACTTAACGCTTTCGCTGCGGCACAAGAATCGTCAGAGACCCTTATACCTAGTGCGCATCGTTTACGGCGTAGACTACCGGGGTATCTAATCCCGTTCGCTCCCTACGCTTTCGCGTCTCAGCGTCAGGACAGGTCCAGCGAGTCGCTTTCGCCACCGGCGTTCCCCTAGATCTCTACGCATTTCACCGCTCCACCTAGGGTTCCACTCGCCCCTACCTGCCTCAAGATCGACAGTATACCGAGCCGTTCCCCGGTTGAGCCGGGGGCTTTCACACGGTACTTACCGATCCGCCTACACGCTCTTTAAGCCCAGTAATTCCGAACAACGCTAGCCTCCTCCGACTTACCGCGGCTGCTGGCACGGAGTTAGCCGAGGCTTCCTCTGGGGCTGATCAGATCCGCCGAAGCGGACGTTTCTAGCCCCTGACAGCAGTTTACACCCCGAGAGGCTTCATCCTGCACGCGGCGTCGCTGGATCAGGCTTGCGCCCATTGTCCAATATTCGGTGCTGCAGCCACCCGTAGGTGTCCGGGCAGTGTCTCAGTCCCGATGTGGCGGGCCAACCTCTCAGTCCCGCTACCCGTCTCCGGCTTGGTAGGCCGTTACCCCACCAACAACCTGATAGGACATGAACCGATCCCAGACCGGCGGACCCTTGATTCTCGGCCCATGCGAACCGAGAACATCATCAGGTATTACCTGCCCTTTCGAGCAGCTATCCCTGTGTCCGGGGTACGTTATCCATGCATTACTCACCCGTTCGCCACTAACCGTGCGTTCGGTTACCCAATCGCACGGCCCGTTCGACTTGCATGCCTTAGCCACGCCGCCAGCGTTCGTTCTGAGCCAGGATCAAACTCTTCGGTTGATCTATCGAGCATCGCCCGGCAGGCCCGACGCACGCGCCCGACCCACCGACGAAGCAATCGATTTGGCTTGCCCCGACCCGGCTGCGACCGAGACCGAGACCTTTAATACGAGGATATCACTTACACCGGCTGAACCGCAGCAGCCGGCAAAGCTCACACCCTCACGGCGGCCAAACTGTTCACTTGTCAAAGAGCACTCGAGCCAATTGACTGGCCCGGAACATTGCTAGTATATCGTAGGTTCCAGCATTGTCAAGGGCTTCGTTCCACCCAGTTGATTGCATCGGCTCGGGGCACCCACCAACGCACCATAGCCGGTCTTGCCAATGGCCGCCACCTCGCACGCCCCGCAGAACCCGAAAGCGTAACTACTTGCGATAAAACAACTTGCGATCCGTAGCACAAACAGGTTCTTTCGGCTCGGCGATTTCATCCCCGCCTGAAAACCAGTAGATCCAGCGAGGCTTGATGCGTCCTACAAAAACCTTCGAGGCGACAGGCTAACCCAAAACCCACCTCAATCAAGGCCCGTTCACGCCCGGGCGAGCCGCTATCGATGTAGCACACCATCGGGCGGTCCTGCGGCAACTCGGCAGCGGCCAACAACGCTGCCGTCCGCTCGGCGAAGTGGGGATGCACATAAAGGCTTAGCTGGAGGGCGTCGGAGGGCACCTCGTGGAATGGGGCCACACTCACCAGGCCAACCGCCGCGCCGGAATCGTTGGCCAGGACCCGCGCAGACGCCTCACCGCGGTCGACCCACGACATGAACTCCAGGAAGGACGCTTCGGCGTCGCAGACAGACCCGTAGGCGCGAAGCGTGCGGTTGCGTAGCCAATCGCCCTCTGGCCGCTGCAACAAGGTCTGGAGCAGAGGCCAATCCTGCCACGCGACGGGCCTGAAGTGGGCCTGAGCCGGCGCAAACAGCCGTTCGTACGCCTCCGGCTGCACGACCCATCGCATCAGCCCGCTGGGCGGACGAAGGCCCTGGAACCCGAACCGCTGATAGATCCGCCAGGGGCTCGTGTCGTACTCGGTACCGAGGTTCATCACGATGCCGCCGCGGTCGGCGAAATCATCGCAGACGACTTTCATCAGGATTGAGGCCGCCCGCTGTCCCCGCCAGGCCGGGTCGGTGTACACGTGCCCGAGCAGTCCGACGCCGGCATGCTCGGCCGTCATGATGTGTGAGATCAGCGTCCCGCCACACAGAGCGACGTAGAAGCGGGATTCGAGCTTGTCGGCGGGGGCGTCGAGGTGTTTTTCGATTTGCCAATTCCACGGCTGACCCTTGTGGGCGAGGAATGGCGCGATGCGATCGCGCCAGCGCCCAGCCGGGGGCTGAAGACACAGCAAGTCGACCGGTCGGCGGTCACGCAGCACCGAAGTGCCCAGTGGGGTCTCCATGGCCAGGCTTATACAACAGACGCGGTCGGTGGGCAATTGGATGAGGGTTCGCCCAAACGGGCGTCGCCAGAGGAATGTGACAGGCGCACGAGGTCAGACCTTCGCTTCGCGAAGGAAGTCTTCGTTGGTCTCGAACCGCTTCAAGGCCTGCAAGAGGGTCTGCATCTGGGCTAAGGGCTCGAGCGAGCTTAGGACGCGGCGGAGCCGGTACGTTTTCTGTACGGCTTCGTCAGACAGCAGCAACTCTTCCTTTCGCGTACCCGATTGCGACAAATCGACGGCGGGCCAGATGCGAAGGTTGGCCAGCTCACGAGATAGCACCAACTCCATATTGCCGGTGCCTTTGAACTCCTGGAAGATGAAGTCGTCGGCCCGGCTGCCGGTCTCGATCAGCGCCGAAGCAATGATCGTCAGCGATCCGCCATTCTCGATATTGCGGGCAGCACCGAAGATTTGCTTGGGCTCCTCGAGGGCGCGTATATCCAGGCCTCCGCTGAGGGTGCGCCCGCTGGTGCCGACGTGGGCGTTAAAGGCCCTGCCCAGCCGCGTGAGAGAATCCAGCAAAAGGCAGACGTCGCGCCCGAGTTCGGCCAGGCGCTTGGCTCGCTCGATCACCAGCCGGGCCAGGCGGACGTGCGAGGCGATCTCGCGGTCCTTGCTGCTGGCAAAGACGTGCCCCTGCACGCTGCGGCGAATGTCGGTCACCTCCTCCGGCCGCTCATCCACCAGCAGCACAATCAACTCCATGTGGGGGTAGTTGGTCGTCATCGCATGGGCGATCTGCTGAAGGAGCGTGGTCTTGCCGGTCCGTGGCGGGGCGACGATCAGCCCCCTCTGGCCCGCGCCAATCGGTGTCATCAGGTCGATGATCCTCATGGCGATGGGTCCGCCGGGGGTTTCGAAATGAAGCTGGCTGTCGGGATTGACGGCGGTGAGATGCTCGATGGGCTTGGTCGGCGGGCGGTTGCCGGGTTCGAATCCATCGATCTCGACGATGCCTTGCACGTGCGGGGAAGCCGAACCGCGATGGCGCCGGTTGACGGCGACCGCGACCGATTCGCCCCCGCGCAAGCGATGCTGGCGAACCATCTGGGCCGGCAGGACCGGGTCTGTCGGACGCGGCTGGCAGTCGCGCGTCGGATCCCGCAGGGCGCCTCCCCCCCCGTTGGTCAGTTCCAAAAGCCCTGTCACGACGTCATGATTGCCCAGACTCTTCACCATGCCCAGCCACCTATGCCGTCGGAACTCCACCATCTGGCAGAGGTCCTTCGCTATCTAAGTTGCGCCATATTAATCGTTTAGCTCCCGGCAGGAGCGATCCGCTCAACTCACGGAGTCCGAAAATCCATCGGCCCGACTTGCCCGAGCGGTACCCCGACAGGTATCATGGTCCATAGAAGGAGCGGACCAACGCCGCCAAGGCGTAGCCATAGAGCTTTTCCCCTCCGGAGAACACCGGGCCGTCTACGGACACCCGGTGTTCTCTTGCGCCACGAGACGCCGCGCCCATCAGGCATACGTGATGCCAAACCGGTCGAACTGACCGGTGGCCGCTGATTGCCGGACGTCGGCCTGCCTGACGTAGGCAGCCATCTGCCTCCGAACGGACTTGACGAACGACCTCGCCTGCTCGGGCGGACCTTCGGCCACGAGCTCGACGCGGCCATCGGGAAGGTTGCGTACAAAACCGGTCACACGGTAGTCGTCGGCGATACGGCACGCGGTATAACGAAACCCCACGCCCTGCACGCGTCCCGAGAACAGCGCCGTTAAGCGTATACTCACCGCCTCTGGCAAAGCAAGTCTGCCTCGTGACAGTCGACGATGCACCACCATTCTACGGCCGATGGGCCAGCGGTTCAATCTCCGTCTGAAGCGGTCGCCGCCTTGGCGTCCTGTGTGGCCGCACAGGTGTTTGGCTGCGAGGACGCATTGACCGCCGGGGACCAGGCCATATCCAGCTCACATGCCAGGCGCAGCCTCGAACCGAGATAGAAGTGATACTCGGGCGAGTCGAGCGGCTTATCAAAATCGAAGATCAGCTCATGTACGCCGTCGGGGGCGACCTTGGCGATAGTGACCTCGAACAGGTCGTATCGAATGCGTTGGCCCTGGCGGAAGACCCAATCCCCGCGGTTCAGGTCGCGCGTCAGTTTGCCCATGGCCCCGCCGAAGTAGGCCCGGCCGCCCGTACTGACAGACAGCCGCGTGGGCGACAGGCGCCGCACGTGACAGGCACCGTCGGTCCCCAGGACCGATGGCGCGAAGGTCAGGACATATCCGGTCAGGTCACGGCATCCGGTGGCCTGCTCTACCGCAGGGGTAACGTAGTAGCCCACCAACGGCAGGTTGATGAAGAACAGCTTGTCGCCTTCATGGATGGGGCGGCCGTAATGAGCCACTTCGGCCACCAGCAGATCTTCCAGACGGTTGCCTGCCCGCCAGACCCAGCCCGACGCCCAGCACAACGTTCCTGTCACCGCGGCGAGCAACACAAGCGGCACGAGCGCGGCGACGGGCAGGGCAGCGCGTCCGGGTGCGTCCGCCCGTGGCCGGCGCGCCAAGAGAGCGAGTGCACCGGCTACCAGAACGGCCATGCCCACGCCCGGCAGGTACAGGTGGTGGGCCGAGCAGAATACCGGCAGCAGCGGAGCCAGTGAGATAACGATCCATACCGACCAGAACCCCACGCCCCGACGCGGCAAAAGCCGCCACGCCAGCAGGGCCAACCCAGCCAGGATGGCGGCTGCGCCGCCCCAGAGGATCACCGGATGGCTGCGGAAGAAACCCAGGCCGCCGCCCGGCAGGACCGGCACGAAGCCAAACAGGCCGATCAAGGAATACGCAAACTTGCCGAGAGCAAACGCGACGAAGTCCGGGTCGCTCCAGCCAACCAGGTAGGGCCGAGAAGGAAGGGCAGACCCCTGCAACGCCCGATCGCGCAGGACCCAGTATGCAGCCGTCAGAACACCCAGCAACATGTAGGCGACAACCCTCCGCCGCAGGCGACGTCGGGCTAACATCCAATCGCCGATCAGCAGCAGAGCCGGGATCACCACGGCATTTTCGCGGCATCCCAGGGCAGCGGCGTAGGCCACACAGGTGCCGAGCAGCCACCGCCGCTGGCCCCCTTCGGCTGGCTCGAACGGACCGATCGCCACCGTCTGCCACAATGGTCCGGGCCAGGCCGCGTAGCGCCAATAAAAGGCTATCGCCAGGAGGGCGAAGAAGGTGACCATCAGCTCGGTCTGGCAGGCCACCCACTGCACCGCGAGCACGTGGGCGGGATGCACCGCGAAGATGGCGGCTGCGATCGTCGCCCAGAGGCGGCTGCCGATGCTCAGCCAGGCCAAGTAGGCCACCGCCATGGCGCACAGCCAGTGCCACAGCAGGCTGAACAGGTGCATGCCCCACGGCTGCCACGCACAAATCGTGTACTCGACTTTCATCAACAGAAACGCCAGCGGCCGATAGAAGCGCAACTCGGTTTGCGGGGCGAACCAAAGCTCGGCCACGCCGCCGACCACGGGCAGGCGGCACGCATCGATCAGATCGGCGTAGCGCCATCCAGCCTGGGCCAGATGGTGGTAGTGGGCATGATCGTCGAGATACAGGCCGGTGTCGGCGTTCCAGAGGTGGGCCAGCAACACGAGGGCAGCCACCGTCACCGCCGGGGCCAACCATCTGCTTACAGAAGAGCGATGGGGTGCCAGGTCGTGCTGCATCACGCGGCGTAGCGTAGAAGGACGCCGCCGGCCAAACAAGGCCCGGCGATCCGAGCCGGTGAGTTGATTCGCCCGCTCAAGCTGGTATCTAGGGATGCGGAGATCGGCCGTGGACCACATACGCCCGACAACGCGGCGGTACATGGACGAGCCCGGCATCGCCCTGAAGTACGATCGCTACTTCGCCGACAATCCGCTGTTCGTTTTTGACAGCGTCCTGCTGGAGCGATGGCTTAGCCGCCGGGAGCGTGTGCTCGATCTGGGCTGTGGAACGGGGCGCCATCTGGTGCATTTGGCACGCATGGGCATGTGGGCGGCGGGCGTCGATCTTTCGCGTCATATGCTGCGGACGGCCGGTGAGAAGCTCGTTCGCCTGGATTTGCCGAAGCGATTGGTTCGCGCCGATCTGCTCGGGGTCGGTTCGTTGTTTCGTCCCGGGTCGTTCGATCACGCCATCTGCATGTTCAGCACGTTGGGATTGATCGCCGGTCGCGAGAATCGGCTGCGGTTCGTGCGAGACGTGTGCGGGCTGCTTCGGCCCGGCGGGTTGTTCGTGGTGCACGTGCACAATCGGCGGCACAATTTCCTCACTGCCGAGGGGTTGGCGGCCATGTTCAGCAGCGCCATTCGTTTCGCACTGGGCCGCGGCGAGTGGGGCGACAAGGTCCTATCCAGCTACCGCGGGATACGGAAGATGTGCATCCACGTCTTCTCACGCCGCGAGATCGTCGAGCTGCTATCGGCAGCCGGCCTCGAGGTGATCGAAGTGGTGCACTTGAACCGCCGTCGAGACGGGCGATTGCGCGGGCGGGTGGCCGCAAGCTGGCGGGCCAACGGGTTCGTCGTCCGGGCGAGGAAACCGTCGGACGAGCCATTTGCCGACGAGCTGGTTCGCGCTCGTGGCGATCGGCCAGGCGGCGCTGAATCGTCGCCGGCGCCAACGTGATTCAACAGCCATTGGCCGAGCGGTCTGTCATGCAGGCGGCGCATAGGGGATAATCGAAAGGGCCGTCAAACCCACGCAGGAGGCGAGCGATGATCGTCGACTTTCACCAGCACCCGTACCCCGGGGTCCATGAGTTCATGCAACAGAATCACATCACGGCTACGGTGCTGCTGCCCGGACCGGACGGCAACGATACCGTGCTGAAGTGGGCGCGCAAGTGGCCTGGGCAGTTTATCCCGTTTTATTGGGTCGATCTGAACGATCCGGCCCGTGCGGCCGACGACCTGGAGGTGGCCGTTCGCCAGAAGGGTTATCGCGGGATCAAGTTTCAGCCGCTGGTACAGCGCTTCTACCCGAACGAGAAGCGGCTGCGGCCGATTTTCGCCAAGGCCGGCGAGCTGGGCATTCCGGTGTTGTTCCATTCGGGCGTGGTCGCGTTTGCCAGCCACTACGCCCAGTATGGCACGTGCATCTACATCGACGAACTGGCCAGCGAGTTTCCCGAGTTGACGATCGTGATCGCGCACATGGGTGGCAACTATCATTACGAGGCGCTGGTGATCGCCGAGAAGCACGAGCGCGTGCACCTCGACACGGCGTATCTGCCCTTCTTCTGCAGCCGGTTGCTGCCGAGGCTGAGGCCCATCGACCTGATCAAGCGGGCGATCGAATTTGCCGGGCCGGACAAGGTGCTGTACGCGTTTGAGGGCACGCCGACGTCGGTGATTCTCGATTCGGACATTCAGGCCGAGCACAAGAAGTTGATCCTCTGGCAGAACGCCAAGCGCCTTTTGGACCTGCCCGAGCCCGACTGGATCGGCAACCACGTCTGATTGGGTCCCGGTGCTGGACCCTTACGCCAGTAAGAACGGCGAGCAGGCGCCGCTCCCATCTTGACCCGCGGGGGCGGGAAGAATTAGGATAATCGCGCGATCGCCAGCGGATGGAGCCTGGGGCCGGACCACTGGGCGAACCGCGATGCATGGGGAAGCGCGACGGTGTGGTGGAAGACATGTGCGCCCAGACCTTCGATTGGAAACGTTTCTGGTGTCCGCGATCCGGTACGATGCGATTGGGACTCGACGGGTACCTCGTTGACCCGGAAGATGAGCATGCTCACTTGTACGGGTCTGACGTTGTCCCGTTCAACCAGATCGCCGACAAGCCATGCTTGGTTCTCCTTGGTGAGCCCGGCATCGGCAAGACGTATGCGATGCAGGCGGAGCATGCGACAGTGGAGAGGAGGTTACAGGGCTCGAATGACACTGCACTCCCGATCGACCTCAAGGAATATGGCAACGAGACCCGACTCGTACACGATCTGTTCGACTGTCCGTGCGTTTCTCAGTGGCGTTCGGGTCGCCACACGCTCCATGTGTTCTTGGACAGCTTGGACGAGTGCCGCCTACAGATATCGAATCTGGCGCCCATGCTGGCGGGACAGTTCCGTAAGCTGAAACCGCATGTCGAGCGCCTACGCCTACGAATCGCATGTCGAACCGCCGACTGGCCCCAAACGCTCAAGGAAGCTCTGGGCGAGCTGTGGCCTGGCGACGCCGTTGGAGAGTATGAGTTGGCGCCGCTTCGACGTCGCGACATTACGGTCGCGGCGCAGGCTTCTGAGTTGGACGCGGACGCCTTCTTGGATGAGATTGGACGCATGGAGTTACAGTCTTTTGCCATGAAGCCGGTCACACTCTGGTTCCTGCTCAAGATGTACAAGCGCGACCGGCGACTCCCCGAAACAAAGGCGGCGCTTTACGCACAGGGGTGTCGCCTGCTGTGTGAGGAAACCAGTCAGAGCCGGCACGAGGCCGGACATCCTGGCCGGCTTTCGGCCGATAAGCGATTGGCGGTCGCCGAGCGGATTGCCGCGGTGACGATGTTCTGCAAAAAGTCCGCCATTTATATCGGGATTGACCGAGGCGATACGTTAGCTGACGACGTCACCATTGCGGCAATTGGCGGGGGGAGCGAAGCGGTGGCGGGTGACAAGTTCACGGTCGACGAACAGCACTTCAAGGAAGTGCTCAACACGGGGCTCTTCTCAGGGCGCGGGGGCTCGCGGCTCGGATTCGCTCACCGGACGTATGCGGAGTATCTCGCGGCCCACTACGTGACCAGCCGGGGGCTCGACTTTACCCAAATAATGAGCCTCATCCGCCACAGTGAGGATCCGGAAGGCAGAATCGTCCCACAGTTGGGCGAGACCGCAGCGTGGATGGGCGGAATGGATTCTCGTGTTTTCGACGAGATTCTCGGTTCGGACCCGCAGGTGCTTCTCAAGAGTGACGTTGCCACTGCAAGTAACGCCGACAAGGCAGCAGTGGTTGATTCGCTGCTCAAGCTTTTTGCGGCTGAGAAGCTAACAGATTCTGACTGGTGGCAATGGGACCACTACCGCAAGCTTCGGCATCCTGACTTGGCGTCGCAGCTTGAGCCTTACATCCGCGGCCGCGATAGGCCGCTCATCGCTCGGGCCGTCGCCATCCAAATCAGCGAGAAATGCAAGGTTAACGAACTTCAGGACGTCCTCGTCGATGTCGCCCTGGATCGCTCAGAGCAGCATGAGATCCGGGACAAGGCGGCGTGGACCGTGGCAGACATAGGGGATGACCAAGCCAAGCCCAAATTGAGACCTTTGGCGATTGGGCAGGGACGCGATGACCCCAACGACCAGCTGAAAGGGGCCGCACTTCGCGCACTATGGCCCGATCACATCACGGCAGAGGAGCTGTTTGCGAACCTTCAGCCACCCAAGGCGCCCAACTGGAACGGGTCGTATTGGGGCTTCCTCAACCGGGAACTCTGGAAGCATTTGACAGTGCGGGACCTTCCTACAGCATTGGAGTGGGTGCAGCAACATGCTGAACAGCATACAGGTGGATCGTTCGGCAGGCTGTCAGAAGGAATACTGCGTCTGGCGTGGGAACACACGGATGATGAAAATGTGCTGGACCCGCTTGGCCGTGCCATCATCGCGCGGATTGCGCACCGCCGAAAACCGCACCCGAGGCCAGACGCGTGGGGTAGAGTCCCTTGGTCATTGCCATCACCAGAGGTATGTCGGCGGGTTGTCGCGGCCGCCGTGTCACAGGTATCTGACCCTTCCGGACGTGACGCCCGCTTGGCCTGCGACCTGCGGGAACTGCTCCGTCCAGGTGACCTGGCTTGGGTCGTTGAGCAGGTTCGACAAGAACCGTCGCGCAAACGAGCAGCATTCTGGGCGCGCGTCGCGAGGTCCATCTTTAACTTCGAAGCACCTGGTCACGTTGATACCGTCTTTACTGCAGCAGCCGGAAACGCCGTTCTCGACGCGGCATTTGCCGATTGGCTAAAGCCGACGGTCGTCGAGTTCGACTCGCCAGAGGCTGTACAGATGAAGGAGGCCCATGAGCAGTTTTCGCGTTGGCAACGAGAGGCGGAGGAACGCCCTCGGGTCGAGCCGCCGCCGAGCGTGCGGGTTGCTAAGTGCCTTGAGGCTTTTGAGGCCGGCGATTTGGATGCTTGGTGGTGCCTGATCCATGAAATGACTCTTGAGGAAGATAGCACTGACTATGGGGAAGTGCTCGAGGGAGACCTTAGAGCGCTTCCGGGGTGGCAGAACGCTGACGCAGCCACGCGCGATCGTATCGTTCAGGCAGCGGAACGGTATGTCCTGGCACGGGATGCCGCGCCGGACGAATGGCTCGGCAGGAACGTGCTCTCGCATCCCGCAGTTGCGGGCTACAAGGCTCTTGCGTTGCTCGCGAGGGAATCGCCCGGCGTTCTGGCGGAACTTAGCCAAGACGTATGGCGCAACTGGGCGCCAATAATTATCGGCTATCCGGGGACAGTCAGTACGGATGAGCGCGAAAGCCCACATCTGCGATCGGTTCAACTGGCGTACCGGGCAGCGCCAGACGTTACCATATCGACACTGTTGGCCTTGATTGACCACGAGAATCTATCAATGGGCAACTTGTTCGTTTTGCGGTACCTGGCTCATTGCTGGGACGAGCGCCTCTGTAGCGCGCTGCTCGAAAAGGTCAAGGAAGCCAATCTCAAGCCCACGGCATTGCGGACCCTGCTCGGCGCGTTGCTCGAACACGGCTGTAGCGGCGCAGCAGAGTACGCAGTCGGCCTGATACCAATTCCGCTTCCGTCGAACAGTGAGGGGCGGGCCGTGGCCCAGGCAGCGGCGATCGCATTGGTGACCCGGGGCGGCGAGACGGGATGGGCGGTCGTCTGGTCGGCGATCTGCCACGACCCGGAGTTTGGCAAGACTCTACTGACGGAGGTGGCAGCTCTGCCGGAAGAGCAACATGTGGCGAAGTCGGCTGAGCGCCTCGCCGAAGAACAGGTCGCTGATCTATATATCTGGCTGTCTCGGCAGTTCCCGACCGCAGATGGAACCAGCGCCAGTCTGGGGTCGTGGGGTGGGCGCGGTGGTAGCGTGGGCGTCTTCCGCGAAGCGGTCCTAGGCAATCTGCGGGACCGTGGCACGCCCGCAGCGTGCCGCGCAATTGAACGGATTCGGCGTGAACTGCCCGAGCTTACTTGGCTGACTCGCGTGGGATTGGTCGCAAAGCAGCTTATGCTCCGCGAGACGTGGGTTCCTCCGTCGCCGCGGCAACTGCTGGAACTCACGCGCTTGCCTGGGTCACGCTTGGTCCAGAGCGCAGGACAGCTGCTCGATGTGGTAATCGAGTCACTGCGCCGACTTGAAGGCGACCTGCGCGGCGAGACGCCAGCGATTCGTGATCTCTGGGATCGGCAGGGCGATAAGACGTGGCGACCGGTCGACGAAGGAGACCTGGCCGATTGGCTTAAGCGGCACCTGGAAAGGGACGTCCGACCCCGCGCCATCGTGGCCGAGCGTGAGGTTCAGATTCGCAGGGGCATAGGCGGGGCAAAGGGTCAAGAGACAGATATTCACGTCACAGCCCCCACACAGAGCACTGATCTGGATACATACGACCCTGTGCGGGTCATCATTGAGGTGAAAGGCTGCTGGCACCCCGACGTTAAGACTGCCATGGAGTCGCAACTCGTCGGGCGGTATCTGAAAGACAACCAGTGTCAACACGGGCTGTATCTCGTCGGGTGGTTCACCTGCTCGCATTGGGATCGGGCTGACGGGCGGGCGAAGCAATGCCCGAAGTGGAGGAGCGAGCAGGCCCAGGAGTACTTCGACAAACAAGCTGCGGAACTCTCTGCCGGGACGACAGTGGTCAAGGCGGTGGTTCTGAATACGGGCCTGCCAAACGATGCGCTTCGAGCTGGGTAGCTGGAGTTGAGTGGGTCAACCGCATATGGGGGCGTGCGTACCGCGGGGGGCAGGAGCCCCGGCGTTTCGACGTGGGTGGACATGAGCGATGGGCCACCCGTCCATGAGAAGACACTGCTCGAGAAGCAGTGGCACACGGGACTAACCCACCCTTTGCTTCGCAAAGGACGGGGCACCCGCCGTCGCAGTGAGGCACACGGTAAATACCCCATCTCGCCGCGGAGAGACGGGGCACCCGAGCCGGACAGCCCCTTGGGGAGTGTTTTTCATTTGGGTAATGAGCAGTGCCCAGGATGCAGTTCAGTCGCTGGGCGTCGGCAACGGCGCAGCCGCTCAGCCGTACGCGCGGGCTGCTGGGTATCCTGAGAAGGAAGTCGACGTAGTCCGGTATCCCTAGCCTGGGTCGCCACCCGTTCGGTCGGGCCACAGCCACACGTAGGGGCGACGTTCGTAAAAGGATACGATTTCGTAAACGACCGGCGGAGTTCTACTATCACCGCTGGAAAGCCTGGATCGGATCCCCTCCAGCTCAACCGGCGCCGCAAGTATGAGCATCCAGAATTCACGACCGTCTCCGACGGTGCGGGCGCCCTTACTCCGACAATCCAGATCCGCCCAGGCGCCGTCGATCTTTCCCTCCATCTGAATGTCCATCGATCTTTGCCCCGGCGCGCCTGCCCCTTTCACGCTCGGAGACTGAATGACCAGGGCAAAAGCATCGACCCCGATGGGTCGCTCGAATTCGGCCTGGATCCACGCGGGACCATGGTGTGCCGCAAACCAATACTGCCACCGGCCGTCTCGGGGCGCCAAGTTGTTGTCAAACGCCCACAAAGGACCAGACCTGCTCCTCGTACCGCTGGAAGCAACACGGCTAATAACCACACCGCGAAAGGGCTCCACCTTGTATAGGTGAATATCACCCCACGGTTTGACCCCTTCAGCCCACACTTTAAGGTCGCGCCCAACCCCGGCGGTCAGCAGGGCGACTGTAGCCGGGGGTCGGTCGAACACATACTCCACCCGATGATCGTGCAGGAAATCCAGATAATTGCCTTGGTAGGAACGGCGATGCGTCGTCGTGAGACCGACGGCATCCACCAGATAAAAATCTGTGAACACGCGTATCGCTCCGGCAGGCTCCATGCAGACCCGCGCCGTTGGAGGAAGGTTGTCCCGCATCCATCGCGACGGTTCAACAACGATCGTGTTCATCAGGCCCACATGTTTGTCGAAACGATGCAAGAACTCGCGTATAGGGAACAGCACAGCGACGACAAGTACACCGATGCCGACGAGAGAGCCAATGAGGCGACCACTTCGCTGGAAATAGCGCGACATGTACTGCCAAACGGTGTTCCCCCAACTGGCCAATATGACGGCATAGAGGGGCCAGAGATACGATACATAGCGGTCCTCGACATTGAAGTCATGAAGTTGCAGAAACGCTCTGAGCAAGAAGAAGGCGAGGGGGTAGAAACTCACCCACAAGAGGGCCCATCGCCGCCTGGCCAGACCGAAGAGTAACGCAGCTACCGGCGACACATACGCCAGCAAGAGCCACTCCGAAGCCCAGTAGTACCGCGACCATCCAAACATCGCCTGCAATCGCCCCATAAGCGCAGAAAAACTCCCCAGCGGGGGCAAAACAACGCGCGTGCCGAGCGCACTGGGAAACAGTCGTCCCGTAGTAAGGTAGCACGGGAAGATCAATGCCCCCAGGCACGCCGCCCATATGCCGTACGCAGCGAGAATGCGCCGGACGAGTCCCCATCGCCCACCCTTGGCATTGGGCTGGCGAAGGGCGCGACTGCGTGCATCGGCCAGCACACCCACAATGGGTATTGTAAACAGCACGATCGTCAGTTCCGGTCGAGTGGCGCAGAGCAGCGCCGCGAGCAGAACGGTGCGCCAGAACGGCTGCCGCCGGACCAGCCAGTCAAGCAGCAGCAGGACAAGAAATGCGGCCAGAGGGTTCTCCATCCCCGCAAAGACGCCCCAGAGAAACTGGGGATGCGCACAGAACAGCAGAAACAGCGTGCACAACTTAAGAAAGCCGATCCTGTCGCTCTCGCCGGTCAGGGCGCGCCAGCAACGCAGATAGCGGTGGGCCGTCAGCAAAAAGAGGGCCGCATTGGTGGCGTACAAGCCGAGAAGTAGGCTGAGTTCGATCCCGAGCGGCCACGTCAGCGAGCGTGCGATACCGCAGACTGCGATCAGCAGATAATAGTAAAGAACACCTGTCGTACCCCCTGAATACTCGCCAGGGTTATACGAGAACAGCGAGTGAGGAGCGGTAAGGGCTCGCTTCACGTAGCCAAGGTATATATACGAATCGTCGGATGCCGCGTAGAGCCAGCCGTGACTGGACCATTGAAAGGCCACAAAGCCGACCAGGACGAACAACCACGGCAGCAACTCGGTTCCGCGCAGACGGGCTCGCCCAAGCCAGCGAGGATCTCGCGCCGACTCATCTGTCTCTGCGGTCACATTCCTCACCGCGAATGCCATGCCACACCGTCGACTGTGTCTTCAGCGGTTTGACCGACCGGTGGTAAACTCCCAGAGCGGGAAAACAGGTGCTTCTTTGGCGCACTTTGTCGGCGTTGAGGAACGGCGTCGACTTTCAACCCACGTAACCCATGCTCCGGAGTACTTTTCTTTCGTGTTCGGGAATCGCGGATGCACGCGGGGTCGGCGGCCGGGGCGGATACGCCTTCTGCCATGCAGCCAACCGCTCAGCCAAGTCCCTTGCTACCTTCGGATGAGAACGGAACTGGTTTGTCCGCTGACCGTCGGCCTTGACGCTGATCTTCTGCAGCTCAATCTCGGCTGTCCCCCGCGGCCGGCGATTCTGCCGACTGACGACGTAATACCACTGGTCGCCGTAGACACCCACCATGTTGCTGAATCGATGGGTTTCCATCATAAACTCGGTGGGAAACTCGCCCTCGCCAGCTTGGCCGCGCATGTGTCGACACAGCGAGATGCCGACACATTCATCGGGGACCGGTAGCTGGACGTAGTCCAGGATGGTCGGCATCATGTCGAGCAGCCGCACTGCCGGCTCGATTGCGCCGCCACCGAGGTTCCGGCCGTGCTGATAGAAGATCAGCGGCACCAAGACCTGTGACTCATACAGCAGTTGGCCGTGACTTTCCGAGTCGCGGACGTGTGGATGATCTTTGAGCCCCTCCCCGTGATCGCTGGTGATCACGACCAGCGTGTCCTCCCAGCCGCGAAACGACAAGAGCTGTCGCAGAAACTCGCCCGTATCCATCGAGACCTGTCGAATCGCCTGCAAGTACCGTGGGCACTCACTTTGTGCACCAAACGAGTTGAACTCCGGCCGAATGATCTGGCCGTTGAGATAGTCGCGCTCATGCACTTCCATTACGGTGAGGAATAGAAAAAGCGGCTCCTCCGGCGGGGTTGCGGCAGCCAGACCCAACGCACGCTCGTACAACTGCCGCGAGGTGCGAACCATCTTGCGCTTCTCCTCACCGTTCTCGATGATCCTGCGCGCCTCTGGCATCCACCCCCAGGCCGACTCGCGGTCAACATCCAGGTAGTAGTCAAACCCTTGCGCGAAACCGAAGACCCTGTTGATGTTGGCGTTGGAAACCAGCCCCGCCGTACGATACCCATGCTTCTTGAGGATCTCAGCAAGCGTCACGAACTCGTCGGGCAGGGTCTGGTTGCGCTCCACATACAACCCCAGCGTCCGCGGATACAACGACGTCAGCATCGACCCAATCGACGGCCGCGTCCAACTGCACTGTGCGATCACGCGATTGAACCGGACGCCTCGGGCGGCGTAATGGTCGATCTCCGGCGACGTGCCCTCTCTGCAGCCGTAGCAGCCCAGCTTATCGGCCCGCAGCGTGTCGATGAGGATCACTACGACGTTAGGCCGCTTCCCCCTGGGTTGCTCCGCCACTTGATTCGGCCCGCTTCCGCAGCCCGGGATCAAGTACGTCATCGCCGCTGCGGCACCCACCTCAGCGCTGCAACGCAGGAAATCTCGTCGCGTGAACTCGTGCATCGCTGTCTTGCCTGTCATTCCCGCACACACCTCACGGCCGGTCGGGGCCGCAACTCGCCACCTCCCAATAATTCTTCGGCCCAACGCCGCGACCTCGCCGCAAACAGCTTGTCAAACATTCGCATTCACTCGACCTCCATCGCTAATCTTAGCCACACCCCCCTCATCGTTTCAAGCGAAAACGGGCATCTCAATCGTCGAGGCACATCTGATCTTCCGACGCCCCCGATGTTCTCACTGCCTATCAGAGCAGGATCCATGCCGAAGACGTGTTACGGCCGAGCCGATCACAGAAAGCCTTCATTCCTGCCCATATTGGTTGGGGCCGGCGTCTCGACAGACGAAGAGGGTCCTTCGCCTGTCCTCAACCAAGTTAACGTGCAGTAGCGCCAAAGCGACGTCGGGTAACGCCGCGAGCATAAGCCCCCGTCGGGCGGTCCCTACACGATCCACAGCGTTTCTGGACAACCTCGCGCTCACCGAATATAAGCGGCGGGTCGGTCAACTCACCAAGGAGGCGGCGAATGGCCAAGAGTAAACTGTGGCAACGCTTGTACGACACGATCTGCGGCGTCCGCGTGGTCGATTCACACTGGCATACCGAGACCGAGCAGGCATACAACGCCCACGGCGGCCATGACCTGTTCAGCCTTTGGGCCTACTTCCGACGCGAGATCATGGCCCAGACGGGCAAGGACGTGCCCGAGTTCTTCGCCCAGGCCAAGACCGATCGGCAGAAGTGGCAGCTGCTCAAGCCGGTGGTCGCGCGGGCGTTCAACACATCCTACTACCGCCACAACCTCGTGGCCTATCAGCAGCTCTTCGGCCTGAAGCAGCCGGAGTTGACCGACCGCAACTGGGCGCAGGTTAACGCCCGCATCAAAAAGCTTTCGGCCGATCCGGGCTGGTACCGGCGCGTCATCAAGACCAAGTGCAGAATGGACATGGCTATCCTGAACGTCGATCCGTTCGAGCCGGACTGGGAGCCCGATTTCAGTCGCCCGTCGGTCCGCTTCGAGCAGATTCTCTACGCCGATCGCGGCCGGATCGCCAAGCTCGAGAAGCTCACCGATCGAAGCATCCGCAGCGTGGCCGGTCTGACCGAAGCGTTGGAGGAAGCGCTTCGCCTGCACGAACGTCGCGGCGCCGTGGCCATCAAGCTCGCCCACGCCTATGGCCGCACGTTGGCGCACGAGAGACACGGCAAGGCGGCCGTGAGGGCGGCGTTCGACAAGATCCGGCGCGGCCGCAAGCCCGCACCGGGTCAGAACAAGGCCTATGAGGATTTCATCGTGTTCCTGCTGGCCGATCTGGCTGGACAGCACGATCTGGTGTTCCAGATCCACACAGGCGTTCAGACCACGTGGGGACACGTGCCCGACTCCGACCCGCTGCACCTGTGCAATCTGCTGCGAGAGTTCCCTCACACGCGGTTCGACCTGTTCCACGCGGGCTATCCGTATTCGCGCCACATGGGCATCCTCGCCAAACACTACCCGAACGTTTGGGCCAATATGTGCTGGATGTACGTGATCACCATGGCCGGTAGCCGGAACACCCTCGACGAGTGGATCGATCTGATTCCGGCGTATCGCATCATCGGCTTCGGGTCCGACGTGGGCAGCCCGGAGCTGGTGTATGCTCACCTGCGGATGGCGCAGCTATGCATCGCCGACGTGCTGGAGAAAAAGGTGAGCTGCGACCTGCTCAGTGAAAGCGCAGCCGTCACGCTGGCAAAGATGATGTTGCGCGATAATCTGATCGAGCTGTTCAAGCTGGACCAACGCGCCGGACTCAAGAACGCCTGCGTCTAACGGTCTACGATCGCCCACCCATCTTGGGCGCGTCATGAGATCGCCGCATGAGGCTCCCGCAGCCGAATCGCGAAGGAGACACGACCATGAACGCCAACGTTGGATCGCCGAACGAGAGCCGTGCCTGGTGGTTGCCTGTCCTGACGGGCCTGGCAACCTGCGTGCTGCTTGCGAGCGGGCCTTCAACGGGCCTGGCCGAGCAGGTCACCTGCCTGTGTATCGCCGACACGTGGCTGGACCACAACTACCAGGATTCGGGGCCGGGCATGGCCAACTACGGCGGCGACGTAAAGCTGTCAGTCAGCAGTCGCAAGACTTTCGCGCTGCTTAACTTCGACGTATCGGTCCTGCGGGGTAAGACCATCGAGAAGGCGACGCTCAGGCTGCATCCCGCCGGTGCGTTGGAACACCCGGGCGATGCGGCGGCCACGTCGCCGTCGGCGCCCGAGGACGTGCGGCTGCATACGGTAGGCCTGTCGACCATCAGCGGGGGCGGGCCTTGGGGCGAGGGCACGCAAACCGGCGGCTGGGCGGAGCTTGGCGCGGCCAACTTCTTCTTCGCCCAGGCCGGTCAGCGGGCCTGGGCGTATCCCGGCTCGGACATTACCGACGTCACGTTCGGGCTGGGCGGCAGTCTGTATGCCTACCTGCGCGTTCATGGCGCCGCGGACGGCTGGTACGAGATCGACGTGCCACCCGCCCTGGTCCATGCGCTGGTGGTGGGCGATCAGTTCGGCTGGATGCTCTGCGACGAGAAGGGCCAGACCTGGACCAATCACCTGATCAGCAGCCGTCAGAGCGAGCATCCGCCCGTGCTCGTCGTCGAGGCGACTCGCGTCGATGAGACGGCGCCCGGGCCGGTTGTGTCTCTCCGTGGCGGTGCGGACGTGATGGGGTCGACGCCCGCCGACGTTGCCGATCTGGGCTGGCGGTCCCTGCGACCCGGCAGTGCGCTGCTGAAGTTCGGCCATGCCGGCGACGACGCGGGCCAGGGCGTAGCTACGCGATACGAGCTACGTTACGCCGCCCTGCCGATCATGGAGGCCAACTTCGAACTGGCGACGGCCGTGCCGCGATGGTGCATCAATCCACTGGCGGCCAAGGCGCATCCTCTGGCAACCGCCAACGCACTCGCCGACGAGGTGACCGCCGTTGTGGAAGGGCTCCGGCCCGGCGAGGTATATCACTTCGCCGCTCGGGCTATCGACGAAGCCGGCAACATCGGGTCGGTGTCCAGCCTCGGGCCTTACCGCGCCTACGCCCGCACGTATCCGCCGCTGCCGGGCAAGCCGGCAGGCACGCCCTTCGAACACGGGCAAACAGTCGAAACGCCCGGCGTGTGGGCCGTCTCGGATATGGTCAAGATCAACCCGCAAACCGGCGAGCTGCTCGAGGGTAAGGGGTATTCGCAGCATCGACTGCGCAACCGCGTCTGGGATGCGGCGACACACACGGTCAAGCTAGTCGGGGCCCGTAACGAGTTCGTCGCCTTTCAGTTGGCGATCGAGAGCAAGCAGCCGCTACGCGACGTGAGGGTTGAGGTGACCGAACCGATCTTCGCCGACTGCCAACTGCCGAAGGTTTTCGAGACCGGCGCGGTTCAACTCTACCGCGTCTGGTCGGTTCCGGACGATCGACCGGCCGATGTGCCGGCCGAGCAACGTTGGTGGTACCCCGACGCGTTGATACCGCTTGACGATGCGTTTTCAGTTCCCGCGTCGGACAACGCCGTGCCAAACCAGACGGTCCAGCCGGTCTTTGTGGATGTGTACATCCCGCACGACGCCCAGCCGGGCGTGCACAAAGGCACACTGCGCGTGACCGCAGCGGGCACGACGTCGGACGTAGCCGTTAACGTCGAGGTGTTGCCCCTAACGCTGCCCGACAAGCTAAGCTTCGTGGTCGACTTGAACTGCTACAGCGGAGTCAACGACGGCTACGAAATCCAGCTCGGCACGGACGAGTACCGTGCTTTGGTAAAGGCGTATCACCGCCTGGCACATGTGAACCGGACGAATCTCAACGTGTTGGGCTACGGCCAGAGTGGCAACGTGCAGCCCGATCATGGCCCGCGGTTGGCCGGCGAGGGCGCCGAGACGAAGGTCGCCAGTTGGGACGACTGGGATGCACACTTCGCGCCGCTGCTGGACGGTTCAGCCTTTGCCGACCTGCCGCGCGCGTCGGTGCCGATTACCAACATGTATCTGGCCTTTCACGAGAATTGGCCGGGAGATATTCACAAGCACTACAAGTTTGACTACCCCACGCCCAAGACGATGGATGAGTATACCGCAACGGTCACGCGGCACGCCCTGGAGGCTTCGCCCATCGAGGACGCCTTTACGCAGCAGTACCAGGACTGCTTCGCCGCCGTGGTGCGTCAATTTGCCGAGCACCTCCGGCAGAAGGGATGGACGCGCACTCAGTACCAGGTGTACCTCAACAACAAGTACTACTGGAAGCAGCCCCAGAACGGACGACCGGGCTACGGGTCGGCCTGGTGGCTGCTGGACGAGCCGAACCATCGCGACGACGTTCGCGCCCTGTCCTTCTTCGGGATGCTGCTGGCGCGAGGCCTGGCCGGCTACGAGGACGTGCCGATCATTTACCGCACGGACATCAGCCGGGTGTTCTGGATTCGGGATCTGCTTGCCGGCCAGATCGATCTGAACTGCGTGAGCGCGCGGTTCTACGACAAGAACCGCTATCTGACCGACAACCGCGACCGATTCGGCAAGGTTCTGTGGAACTACGGCTCGACCAACCACCCGCGCGACACGAACGTGGCCATGCGTGCATGGTGCTGGCGGACGTGGGTGTACGGCGGCGACGGTCTGCTGCCGTGGAGGGCCGTCGCCAGCGCCAACTCGTGGAACCAGGCCACCGAGCTTACGGTGTTCTATCCCGGCTCGAAGTTCGGCAAGGACGAGCCGTTTGCCTCGGTTCGGCTCAAGGCCTATCGGCGTGGGCAGCAGGACGCCGAGTACCTCAACATGCTGGCGGCCAAGTCGGGTTGGGATCGCCAAGCCGTCGCCCGAGCCGTTGGTAGCGCGCTGGACCTCACGAGCACGGTGGAGGAACTCTTCCCGGAGGATGCCGGCACGATCCGCTTCGAGCGGGCCGACGACGACGAGATGGATCGCGTGCGTCTCCGCATCGCGGCGGCGCTGCTGCAACGCTGACCGCTCGCCCGCGTCATGTGGCCCCAGGACTTGTGGGCCCGCCGCGAGCGGCCTAGAATATAGCCGATCTATCGACAGCGAAGGTGGAAACGGCCATGCCGATGGACGAAATCGAGTTTGAGGCCGAGGATTTGATGGAAAAGGGCGTCGACTTCCTGCGCCAGGAGTATCGCTCGATCCGCACAGGTCGGGCCTCCACCGGCCTGGTCGAGCATTTGAAGGTCGAGGTGGCCAGTTACGGCTCAACGATGGACCTGCGGGAGCTGGCCACCCTCAGCACGCCCGAGCCGACGCTGATTCTCATCAAGCCGTTCGACCCGAACACGCTCAAGGACATCGAACGAGCCATCGAGCGCAGCAACATCGGCATCACGCCGATCAATGACGGGCGGGTGATCCGCCTGCCGGTTCCGCCGCTGTCCGGCGAGCGCCGCCAGCAGCTCATCCAGCAGATCAGGAAGATGGCCGAGGCCCAACGGGTGGTCATCCGCAGCGCCCGGCGCGACGCCAACAAGGCCATCGACGCCGAGAAGAAGGACGGTACCTTGCCCGAGGACGACGCCGAACGCTGCCACGCAAACATTCAGGAACTTACTACCAAGTACGAGAAACGCATCGACGAGCTGGTCGAAGCCAAGTCGAAAGAAATCCAGGAAGTGTAGGCCCGCGCTCGTGGCTCGGGGAGGACGATCGGGACCTATCGCCCTGGCTCGCCCAGAGCGTCAAGCAGTTTCCCAAGCCGCAGCCCTTCGGCGCAGACGTCGGCTATCTCGTCGATCACGGCCGCGCCAAAAAACCGAACGTCATCCAGCTCCAGAACCATATTGCCCAGCGGCGATAGGTGCATGGGATCACGCATGAGTCGGCGATAGGTGCCCACGTCGGTCTTGCGCAGTCGTTCCCATCGCGTGAAGTGATCGTACAGCGGGCACCGCGTCGCCTCGGCGACCTGCCCAATCCCCTGCATGTAGGCCGCAAACGCCTTGGCCCGCTCCGGCTCGTCACCCATTTGCTCAACGTCGATGGCGTAGTACGTCTGTAGGATCGCTACGCAGTTTTCGAGCGCTTCGCTGCGGGCGACCAGTTCGGTCAGGTTGGCGCGGAATTCATCAACGCCGATCCGCTGGTCGGGGTTACAGTCGTTGCCGCCCACGGCGATGATGACCACGTGCGGTTGATAGTGGGCCACGTCGCGCTCGAAGCGAGCCAGCAGATCGCGCGTGGTCTGACCGGACACGCCCGCGTTGATCGTGTGGTGCACGCGGCCATAGTGTTGGCTCAAGCCCACGTCCAGCCAGTCGAACCAGTTGTACTGGCCTGCGCAGTGATACCCCTTGGCGGTGTTGGACGAGCCCAGCGCGACGATGCGAGTCATCGGCTCGGTTTCCAGGCGTCGGATGATACGGTGCATCAGATTGTCCCGGTCTGAAGACGACAGCACGGTCAGGCTGAAGCTCGACCGTGCGTGTCATGATCTCTTTCGCTGGCGGTCTTACCGACTGGGGTGCTGCTCCTCGGCGAAGGCGGCGTCGAAGGCCACAGCCGACGGGGCGAAGTCGAGCCGCTTGACGAACGCGGCCGCTTCCGCCGCCCCGTGCTCGCGGTCCATGCCCGAGTCCTCCCATTCCACACTGAGTGGGCCATCGTAGCCAATCTGATTGAGGGCCCGGATGATGGCCTCGAAGTCGATTCGGCCCCGACCCAGCGAGCGGAAGTCCCAGTAGCGTCGCGGATCGCCGAAGTTCAGGTGCCCGCCGAACACGCCGGCCGGCGTGGGCGTGGGCGACCAGTAGACGTCCTTCATGTGCACGTGGTAGATCCGCTGCCCGAAGCGGCGAACGAACTCGACGTAACCCACGCCCTGATAGCCCAGGTGGCTGGGGTCGTAGTTGAAGCCGAAGGTCTTACGTCCGCCCAGCGCGTCGACGGCCTGCTCGGCCGAGGCGATATCGAACGCGATCTCGGTCGGGTGCACCTCGAGGGCGAACAACACCTGCTCTGAGTCGAAGACGTCGAGGATCGGCCCCCATCGTTCAGCCAGGTCGGCAAAGCCCTTGTCGATCTGATCGGGCAGGTTGGGCGGGAACGAGTAGAGCAGCGGCCAGATGCTGCTGCCGGTAAAGCCGTTGACCACGACCCGCTTTAGCTCACCCTTGACCGACGGAGGGGCGGCGTCAAAGAACCGGCGCGCGGCACGGGCGGTGTCCTTCATGGCGTCGGCTGCACGCTTCCTGACGCCCTCGGGGTCGCCGTCGCCCCACACCTCAGGCGGCAGGATCGACTTGTGGCGGGGGTCGATATTGTCGCAGACGGCCTGGCCGATCAGGTGGTTGCTGATGGCAAAGCACTTCAGGCCTTGCTTGCCCAGCAGGTCCCACTTGGCCTTGCAGTAGCCCTTGTCGGAAAGGGCCTTGTCCACCTCGAAATGGTCGCCCCAGCAGGCCAGCTCCAGCCCGTCATAGCCGAAGGCCTTGGCCTTGGCGGCAAGCTCCGCCAGGCTCAGATCCGCCCATTGACCGGTGAATAACGTGACCGCGCGTCCCATCGCTCCATCCTTTCCAACCGCATTCGGCCTGTGCTCAAAAGCTGGTCAACATGATCGAGGTTTTATTTCACTTCGCTCAACTTGACGGCCGCCCGGTTCTTCGCCGCCAGCATCGCCGCCTCCAACACGCGCTGCGTCTGGTAGGCGTCCTCGAAGTCGGGTATGGGCACCACCGGCTTGCGTCCGCCGAGCACCCGCATGATGTCCGCCGCCATATTCACGAAGGTATGCTCGTAGCCGATGATGTGCGCATCGGGCCACCAGGCTTCGGCGTAGGGGTGATTGCCCGCCGAGGTGCACATGATCCGCGTCCAGCCGGCCACCTTCGGATCGGCTGCCGCGTCGTAATACCAAAGCAGGTTCATGTCCTCGAAGTCGAAGCGCACCGAGCCCTTCTCGCCGTTGACCTCAATGCCGTTGCGGTTCTGGTTACCCGTTGCCAGTCGGGTGGCCTCGAAGGAGGCGACCGCCCCGCCGGCGAATCGCGCCAGGAACAGCACGCAGTCGTCCACATCGGCCCGTCCCTTCTTGCGGCCGCCTTTGGTGCCGCCGGCGATCTGCCCGGTCGGACCGACTGTGGGTATGGCTCTCTGCTTGATGAAGGTCTCGGCGACGGCGCCGGTTATCTCGACGATTTCGTCGCCCGTGACAAAGCGGGCCATATCAATGATGTGCGCGTTGAGATCGCCGTGGGCGCCGCTGCCGGCCAGCTTCTTCTGGAATCGCCACAGGAGGGGCGTGTCGGGCCCGCCCCAGTCCTGAAGGTAGACGGCCCGCACGTGATAGATCCGCCCGATCTTGCCGGTCTTGACCAACTGATGGGCCAGGGCGACGGCTGGGCAGCGGCGATAGTTGTACCAGACGAACGTCTTGGCTTTGGCCTTTTTGGCCTCCTGGACCATGGCCCGGGCGTCCTTGAGGGTGCCGGCGATGGGCTTCTCGGAAGCGACGGGTTTGCCCGCCTCCAGAGCAGCCATCGCCGGGGCCATGTGCATGTAGTTGGGCGTGACGATGTCGACCAGGTCGATCTGCTCGTCGCGGACGACTTTCCTCCAATCGTCCGACCAGTTCCGCCAGCCCCAGCGCTCGGCGAAGGCCTTGGGGTTCTCTTCCTTCATGCCGAAGCTGCTGTGCATTACCGGGTCGACCGGAAGCTTCGTAAAGAACTTACTGACGTTCAGGTAGGCGTTGCTGTGGGTACGTCCCATGAATCCCTGACCGATCAAGGCAACGTTGCATGTCTTGGCCATAACCTGGGTCTCCTTACGCTGCGGGCTGGGCGCCCGATGCGGTTCGTATATAGGCAGCGATGGGCGAAATCAAGCATCCGGGGCTTCAAACCGCCAGCCTACTTACCCATTCAGGATCCGGCAGCCGGGCGAGGCGCGGTCTCAGCCCGCTCGCGACCAACAGCCATCACCCGAAAGGCACAAATCGCCAGCAGTTGAAGCAGTTGAACCAGACCCGTGATCCAGATGACGTGCCAGATTGTCGCCCGGACATGCAGCACCGGCCGGCGTGCAGATCACATCCCCCCCCGATGTGTTCCGGGGGGTAGTCCCGGGAAAGCAGATCTCGACGCCCGGCTCAAAGACCGAATCCAATGCGACCGCTTGCCTTTAGCCCCAGAATGACCGAGGGCGGGCTGCTTTTCAGGGGTTTGGCGGCTGATCGGGCGGACATTGGGCCGACGAGAGGCTGGGTCGTGCGTCAGCCCCAATCAGGCGGTTCAGGCGGGCCGTGCAACTGAGGCCAGGACCTTTAGCTAGACGAAGGATTTTGCTCGAATTCCGCTTGACAGGAGTCGCGGGTGAGGATATCCAGTAGCGCGGTGTTGTCTTGGGGTTGGTCCGCTTAGCTGGGGTAGTATGTTGGCTAGCGGGCTAATCCTCCGTTTTACGTGTTCGCTGTTGTATTTGGTGTAGAGCGCAAGCTGCTGTAGGACGTTGGCTACGTAGTTCCGGCCGTTGGCGACCGACGTAGTTGGTGCTGAGGTTAGCGCTGGGCGTTTGCTTGGGGGGAGGGGTGGCTCGTTGGGTGCACGATCAATGGCGCTCATGCTCGCCTGGATCCGGGGGGGGGGTTGAGAAAGGAGTTCAATCTCTGATGGCACGCAATACCTTATCGATCTTGGGAGTGTGCATCGGCATTGTGGTTACTATGGCCACTTGTGGCTGCACCTGGCAGAGCGACACGCGCCTTGGCGTGGGCATTGCCGACGAGTCGGCACCTGCTTGGGCTAAAGGCTCTGGGGTACAAGACATTCCGGGGCAGACCTGTTTTGTCGGACGCGGTGTCGCCTACAGCGTGATGGACGAACGGGGGGCGGTGAATGCGGCCCGTGAGGACGTTCTTCAGCAGTTGGGACGCCTGATCTCGACTCGCGTGCAGATGGTCTCTGTTGAGGGGGACGTGCGAGAGAACGCCGAGACCGGGTTCCCCCCTGGCGGTCCCTGTCCGTTGGACAGCGTCCTCGTCGGGAGCGACAAGAGCGGCGTCCGATTCCTGCCAAGCGACGAGCTGCAACAGGTTATCGCCAGGGCGGCGGCGATGTTTACCAGCGGCCTGGCGGGAGACTTGGTGGATCAAGAAGTCTACTTCGAGAAATGGTCGGCAATTCAGGAATCAAGGGGGCTGCTCGGCTCCAGACACCGCGGGATGATCCGCTACAAGTGCTGGCTGTTAGCGTCAATACCGCAGGACAAACTAGAACGGCGGATCGAGGAGTTCCGAACCTTTGTCCAGGAGGCCTATGGTCGGTACGTGGAGGACCGTCGCCGCGCTATCGCGTGGATGGAGCAAGATCGCACCTTGCGGATCCAACGGGAAGAGGATGCTCGGACTTGGACAAGGCAGGATCAACTGGGTGATCGCGAGGAGGCACGGGAGTTGCGGGACTTTGCAGTCCGTGGCCCGGCGTTTCGCGTCAGCGCCACCCACTGACAGGATTAACCAGCGTGGACCCCGTAAGGAGGCCAAGGGAATGTCATTTAATCGTGCAATCGTGATTGTGATATCATGCTTGGCGGGGCTTGCCACTGCGGCAGGCTGCGCCGGAACCGGGGACCGCACATATTCCTGTAGCTATCGAGGCGTGTCGAGTGCTGAGATCAAAGCGTTCGTCGAGCAGACGCGCACGCGCGATCTCCGGTGGGCGGAGGCGGACCGAGATTTCCGCTACCGGCGCGAAGAGCAGCAGCGGCAGCTTCAAGACGCCCCGACGTACGCAGGTGCCGATCTACTTTCTGCTGAACACTACGTCGTCGAGATTCAGGATCACCTCTACGGCGGCCCGGTGGCGAGATAGGTAGCGGGTGGTGTGGTACCCGCAGGAGTGCGGACATGTTGCTGATTCGGAGTTTGGCACTTTTGACTGCTGTTGCGTCCTGTGCAGGACTGATGGGCTGCACCTCATCGATCGTCGCGTATGAGGATCTCTTCCACATTCAGCCGCGCTACAATGTCGACCTGATCCGTACGACCTATAACGCAGTCGACGCGCTCTTGGCCAGGGCCGATCCCTCGGCGGAATCGCCAGAACGCATCCTTGTCGCTACGGTGGTCGATCTGGACAACGTCGAAAACACGTCCACGTTTGGACGCCTGTCGGGTGAACTTCTCGCGGCCCGGCTGGCACAGCGCGGACGTGGCGTCGTTCACGCGACGGTTCGACAGGGCTCCGTGGTGATCAAGGATGATGGGCAGTTCCTGCTGTCACGAGACATGAGGGAGCTTGCCGAGGATTACCAAGCGCAAGCCGTCCTGGTCAGCACCTATACGCGTGCCGCAGAGAACGTGTATGTCTCGATTAAGCTGGTCAATGCTGCAGACAACGCCCTGGTCGCGGCGGTGGACTACCAATTGCCGATCGATCCGAGGACGGCGTCACTGCTGGTGAGCTGACCGCTGCACCAGCTTCGTCGGTGCCGGCGCGCGGCTGTCTCAGACGGCGCTTTCGTTCCAGAACATCAATAACGACTGTGGCATGCTGCGGCCGCCGGCTCTGACTACGCGCTACCACAGCGCCTTCGTTAGATCAGAACCTCCCGATCCGAGCGGCCCCCACTCGCCAAGCTCGGCAGCCAGAAAAGCGGCGATAGTCGTACCCAGGTTCTGTTGACCGCCCGGACCCTGAGCCCGGCGCCAATTACACGTATGAATTGCAGGGGCAAGGTTAAGATATTCTACAGCCGACTCTACCTGCCGATCCTACGGAATGTTTGGACCTATCGTCCGTCAGCGGGTACTCGCCCAACTGTGCCCACCGAGTTCGACCGGCCGGCGTGCGCCAGCCTGCACGACCATCAGCACCTCGCCAATGGGCTTGGTCAGGAATAGGGGGGGAGCAGCCACCGGGCGTACCGCGGGCGCTAATCCCCACATGGGCAGTGAGGAGTACCAATACGGACGGCGCAGCCAGCCCCACCAATTGTCCAAATAATCGAGCGACATAATGTCGCGGTACTGATCTGCCCATAGGCCGTCGGCCCCGCGCCACTGGTGAACTTCGTCAACCGGGTCGTGGTAAGGCCTGATCATCGAGGATGCCAGGATCATCTGATCGGCCGCCCGATGGATGACGTCAGTGGAGTTGAGGATCGCGCTGAGTGCCTCGCGTTCCTCGTTGAGGCGCCGCTCGGGTAGATCGAGCCGGGCGATCTTCTCTTCGTAGGTGCGGACCTGGTCTTCAGCCTCACTGAATCGATGCCAATGGTACCGTTCCGGACCGACGAAGTTCTGGAGGATTTCCAGGTCCCACCCCGGAATATCCACACCCCACCCATAATCGCCACTGCTCAGTGCATTGGAACGCCGTTCGGTCAGCTTTCTGTCCCAATAGTCGTTCTGCCCCTCCAGTGCGGTGCGAACCCGGTCCAAGTCGCGAAGTCCTCGGTCAATATCATCAAGCCGCTCGCGAACGGCCTGCAGGTCGGCCATGAACACGACCTTGGTCACCACGTCGCCGCTACGGGCCCGATCGAGGTCTGACCTCGAAAGGACCGAAGGGCGTTCGCCCCGACCAGGCGTAATTAGGATCGAGGCAAAGCGAATAAACTCGTGGGCGCGAGGCATTGTCAAGATCGGGTATAGATGAATCGCCCCGAAGACCCTGCTTGTTGCGTCGGGATCTTCGTATTCGAACGCATAGCTGCCTGGAATGAGGGTGTACTTTGTGTCTCCCTGATCAAAGATGCCCATCAGAGGTCGCGAAACCAGGGTGGCCCCGGACTGGTCAACGGCGGCGACCGCCACAGCCGCCACATCGCGGATGATTCGCTGCACGGGAGGTAGGGGTACGGGAGGTAGGGGTGGAGATGGGAGTCGTTCAGGAGCTGCCGCCATCTGGGTACGCGTCACTCCACCGGACTGACCGATCCCCTGCTGCGAGGAAGCGTCGGTTACGGGAAACCGAATCTCCACGGCGGGATCCCACGCGTCGCTGAACGACGATGCCCCGCGATGGATCGAGGCACAACCCGTGAGCGCGAACGCGGCTGCGAGCGTCGCCGAAGTCACAGCCACCCATCGACCGCAAGAGGCCGCCACCGAAGGAATACGCATGAATCCAGGCGAGCGTGTTGTTGTCATCGTCGAGCACATCCTTTCGAAAAATGCCCGGTGGTATTCTCGTTCACCGCAGGTGCCCACCACCGGCACACCGCCGTTCCCGACGCATGGTCATGGAGCCACGCGATTGTGCCGACCGAGCCCGCCGCTCCCGTCGTCCGGGCGCCAGCCCGGCTCGACCTGCAGAACCCTCGAATAGTGGCCGGATCATAGCAAGCTGTCTCGGGATAGGCAACCCCGGCCCTGCAACTAGCGCCCGGGAAAAGCGCGTCTGCCGACCGGGACGGGTAGGGGCTTTGGGGCCGGTCCGCCCCGCTCCCAGGTGCGGCCCATCTGCCAAAAGGCGAACACCGTCACCAGGTGCACCACGCCGGTAAGCCAGATAAGGTGCCAGTCGACCACGTGGCGGTAGAGCCACACCCCGACAAAAGGCATGATGCATCCCCGCAAGCCGGTCAATGAAACATGGATGCCCATATACAGCGCGTCGTCCCTGCGGCGGGCGAACTGCATATGCCCCAACATCCATGCGAGCCGCCCGCCGCCGCCGCCGACTCCCGCCAGGCCCACTGCCATCAACACGATGGGCACGCTGCGAATCGCCACCCCCAGCGCCAACAGGCCCCGACTGACGACCCATACCGACATCTGTCTGCTGCGAAATCGCAGCACGTTTGTCCGATCGAACCGGCGCGCCCAATACGGCATGACCAGCAGGGCAGCCGCCAACGGCACAAACACCAAAGCCGTGCCCCCCAGCAGGTAGTTGACCTCAAATCGCTCGGCGAGGATGAACACCAGCGGGATCTCGACCATCATGGTGGCCGAGCCGCTGACGAACTGCCAGAACATGTAGTTGCGGAACGCTGCGTTGTCTCGCAGTACGCCCCACGCAGCCTTGAGTGGTTGGACCGACCGGTCCACGAGGTCGCCCGTGATGCCCACCAGCGCCTCGAAGCTGGCCGGGAACGTGGGAATGCCCGTCAACGCAGGTTGGTCTCGCTCGTCTCGAATGGGAACTCGGCGAAAGAGCCACGCCGCCAGGAGCATGAAGAGCATGGCCAACGGGTAGACGGCGCCGTAGGCGGCCGGGGTACCTGCGCGGGGTAGCCACGACAGACCCAGCGAGAGCCATCGATCCTGCGGTGGCCCGATCGCCACGACTCCGTCCAGGTACGAAGCCGCCAAAAACACCACCACAATCGCCAACGACATGCTCCAAATGGTGAAACGGGCGGCCACCTGGGCGCGGTGGGCGCGTGGGTAGTTCACCCGCCAGATGGCGGCTCGCGTTGTCGTGACGGCCGAGAAGCACATGTAGCAGAGCACGATCTGAATACAGAATACCAGCGCGGGCTTGGGCAGCGACGGGGTGAACCAGATCGAGGCAATCACGACGGCGGCCATCGACGCCGGCACCATGAGCATCAACTTCTTCGAGCGATGTCGTGTCCACCCGCCCCAAAACACGGCCAGCAGATTGGCGAAGGCGACAGAAGCGCCAATCGCTGCCACGATGGCATCGCTGGCGTTGAGGCTCTTGGTGGCCACGAGGGCGGCAAAACGCGGATTCATCATGCCGGCCCCTATCGACCAGGCCATGATGTGCCATAGTTCGAATCGGAAAATCAGTCGCGAAGACAGCGGGACCCCGCGATAGCCCAGCAGCCATCCAATCCCGTCTCGCACCAAGTGAACCATTTGTGCTCGGCTATCCCCACGGACAAACAAAAGCCCCTGCCCGCATCCAGCCTCGCGTGGCAGGGGACTTGTCAGATTCGAGCTCGACCTATCGGTGTGGACCTCGCGCTCTGGTCACCGCACGTGCCACTCGCTGAGACGGCTGGGGCGGTCATCCATCCAGAAAGTGTCGATATCCTCGACCATCTGTCGGCTGATGAGGTCATCTTGCTGCCGCTGGTACTGAATATGCTCCGAGCGCATCTTCGTCACGGAGTACAACGGGCCAATCCTACGGCCAATCCTAGCTCCCGAGCGGCACCCGAGCGCCCCGACCGCCAACACCACTCCGACAAGAATCAAAAGACGCCACATATCTTTGCCCTGCCCATTTATTCCGCCAGTCGTATCCCACGCCCCCCAACACGGGCGCGAATTCTACTCGCCCGCCCGGCGGGATGTCAATGCCACCGTCTCCGGCAACGTCCGAGCCGCCCCAGCCAGCCTCGACAGGGCCGCCAGCCACTCCACGTATGCGTATTCCAGCCCCAATCGCTCGTGCAGGGCGATCAGCCCCGGACGCAACGCCTCATATTGGCGACTCTGCCAATCCGACGACGTTGGCTCACAGAAGAACAGGCGGCAACCTGCCGGACGGTGTAGCCGCGCTGCACACAAGCCGCCCTGCTGGTAAGGACACACCCCGCCCTGCGGCTGACGAACCGGCGATCCCAGCCCAGCCACGAAATACGCCAACTCGACTGTCGTCACGTACAAACGGTGGCCAAACTGGCGCAAGCGACAACAGGCCCTGCAGTTACGGCAATGCAGGCCTTCAGCAGAAACCTGCCTGTCGAGCTGCCCGTACAGGCCGGATACGGCCTCGATCAGCGCATCCCCACCGCCGGTCAGAATCTGCTCTACGGGCAACCGCACCTCGGCGTCCATCGGTCACCACCTGTTCCTGCGCCGTTGCTCGATCTGCTCGAAATCGTACAGGCGTCCTCGATTCACGCCCGGGCACCATTTGCCAAGCTGCTCCCAGTTTCGGGCCGATTTGACATTGTGCTGCCAGAACGGAAACGTGCAGCATTGCACAGGCCGGACCGAATAGATGGCGCACATGGCCTTGCCGTCGGCCCACTGCAAAAACACGCAATCCCCGTTCGGCAGTTCCGTCAGGCTGTAAGACAGCCGAACACGCCGCAACTCGCGCTTGCTCAGCCAGCCGTCCTCTCTGCCCAGAAACTCGGCGATCTTGCGGATCTCCTCGGACGTGACCCATACATATCCCGGCTCGCCGCTACAACACGCCCCGCACTGGGTGCACTCGAAACGCAAGCCATCCTTGTACCACGGGTGATCAGACATCCACAGCTTCCTCGGCGTAAGCTCGGCTTACCTCGGCCCCACGCTAGCATCATGCCAACACCCGATCAACCTGCCCCCACGGATTGGGCGGGGCGGACCCCTCGGAAACCACACCCGGCGCATGGAAAAACCGGCATCGCGTCGGATGCCGGTGTAAGGACAATCACCTATGCGCCCGCCGGCCTGTCGGTCCGCCTCCGCCTGTCCGGACTGGCAGGAACAGCTATGGCCGTGTGATCTCAGTCAAATAGATTCTTGAGACTGTCCAGGAACTTGTCGACGTCGGATTGCTCTTCTTCGGGGTCCAACTCGCCGGCCGCGCTGCGTAAAACGTCAGCCAGGCAACCGGAACTGCCAACCGTATATCCACCCAAGGACAGAATCAAAAGCAGCTTCCACCATCCCTTTAGCAGCCTGCGCACGACATACCTCCATGCGGACCATCGTCCTCCCGGTCCACCGTTACCCTTATCGACTGTTTTCCGCAGAATGGTTGAGCCGCCCGCACCGCAGCCCACAGATGGAATCGAAACACGCTCTACACGTCCGTCGGGCCGTCGTCATCCTTGAACGGATCCGCGTCGTCCTCGTCGTCGGGGTGCTTCCAGCTTTCCGCTTCGTCAATGTCGTCGATCTCACTCTCCATGTGCCGGAAGATCTTCTCCTGAAGCGGCGCCATGCGTTTGTACATCTCGGCCGTAACCTGATACGCACGCACCATCATGTCGATCTTGATCAACTGCCACTTCACCAGGCACTCGGGCTCCCTGACGTTGGAGAACGGATCGCAGGTGAACCGCAGTTGCCCGTGCGGGCCCCGCGCAAAGTGCTCACAGTCGCTGCACTGTATCATGGCCGGACTCCCTACAATGCAAGCATCGTATCACAACAGTCAACGCGAGGCACGCTAAAGCGTCACGCCCGCCTTGCCCGCCGCCTCAGCCTGCCGCTCCGGAGTGTGTCTGCATGCGTCGCCGCGGAGCGAAGACGAAGATGCTGACCCACGCCCAGAAGCTTTGGCCCACCGCGACGGCGATACAGAAGGCCGGCGTCCACGAGACGGCCTCGGCGTACCTGACAAGCACCGCGATGGCGACAAACGTGCCGACCGTCGCCGCCACGGTCAGCCCAGCCGCCGTCAGATGCAGCGGCCTTGTCCAAGCCGACTTCGCAACGCCTGCACCACCAGCCGCCAGCAAAGCCAGCATGCTTATGCCGATACCCGAGGCCCACATCACAAGCGTCGGAACGATCACGTCCCAGTTCATCCCCAATCGATCGCCCGGCTCGAGCCGGCCGCCCATCATCTGGCCCCACATCATGATCAACTCGGCATTGAGCAACTGCTTGTAAAGCCCGTAAAAGTACCAGGAAGCCGTCGCGATCGTAGCCACCGCCACGACGATGCTGACCACACCGAAGCGTCGCAGCCAGGCGGGCCGTGCCCCGGGTGTCACTGGATCAGGCCGATTGCTCGCGACGATGCTCACTTGGTCGCCTCGTGTCTTGCGCCACCGCCTATATCGACGGCCAATCGCGCGGCCCGACACTCACGAAGTAGCCCTGACGGGTGATCGGCCAGCGACGCAGGTATTGACCAATGGCCTCAACCGTGACGGCGTCGACCGCCGCCAGCCGCTGCTCGACCGTACGGGCCCGACCACGATAGTCGATGTCCTCAGCCATCTGGCCCAGACGATAGTGGGGTGATTCGCCCTCCGCCGCCAGGGCCGTACGCCTGCGGTTCTTCACTCGCTGAACCTCGTGCTCAGACACGCCCTCGGTGCTCATCAGCGCCGCCTCACGCTGTACGGCCTCGGTCAGCGCCTCGGCTTTGTCGGGCTGGCAGAGTCCGAACAACGCCAGCAGCCCACAGTCCTGATAGTCCAGCCACCATGCCGACGCCCGTGGGGCGACACCTTCCTGCACGATCCGCCAGTAAAAACGGGAGTTCTGCCCACCGAGAATCGAGGCCGCTGCCCTCGCCACCTCCTGCTGTGGGTCCACCGCCGACGGCGCCGCAAACACCGCAGCCACGCCCTGCTGGGTGAACCGGTCGATCTGCTGTACGGCCGTGCCCTCCTTCGGCGAGGGCGGCGACCGCCGCGCCGGCGGCTCGCCCACGTCACGCCATTGGCCACAAAAACGCTGCGCCGCTTCCACCACCTCCTCGGGCTCGACGTGCCCGGCGACTATCAGCACCATGTTTCTCGGCGAGTACCGACCCCGCCAGTAGTCGAGAAGGTGCTCGCGCGTCATCGGCTCGACCGTCTCGCGACTGCCCAGCACCGGCCAACTCAAAGGGTGCGACGGCCAGAGCTTCTCGTGGAGCAGGTCGTAGATGTGATCCTCGAGCCGGTCGTGGGCCATGGCGATCTCTTCCAGGATGACCTTTTTCTCGGTGTCGAATTCGTCGGGGGGAAACGTCGACTGCATCATGTCGGCCAACAGCTCGATCTGGTCGGCGATATCGCCCTTGCGAACCCAGCCGAAGTAGAACGTGCGATCTTTGCTGGTGTAGGCGTTGTAGTACGCACCCATCTGGTCGAAACCGACGTTGATGTCCCGGCAGCTTCGCTTGGCCGTGCCCTTGAAGCTCATGTGTTCGATGAAGTGCGACGCGCCGGCCATCGACGGCTGCTCATCTCGCGAGCCCGCGCGAATCAGGAACCCGGCCGCCGCCGACTCCGTGTGCGGCATGGCTTCGACGACCACCTGCAGCCCGTTGTCCAGGCGGTGATAAAAAAACGGCTCGCCGCCGCTCATATCCGAATGCCTCCGCATCGTCCTTCTTGGCCCATCTTCGTCGCCCGTCTTATAGCCCACCCGACATATGCTGGCAAGTCGCGCCGCACCGAACGCCCCCAAGGCGCCCTTGAAAAATCCCCCGCAAAGGGATAATGGTCAGGTGAGACGCCTAACCGAGCGCAAGTTGTCGCTCGCGGCGGCCAGAAAAAGGTGTAGCCATGGAACTGCCAGGCAGCTATCTCGGATCGGTGCGTGTCAGTCGGCTCATTCTTGGCGGCAACTGCTTCAGCGGCTTCAGCCACCATACCGCCGAGCTCGATCGGGACATGCGCGACTATTACACAACCGCGAAGATCAAAGAGACGCTGGCGGCCGCCGAAGCAGCCGGCATCAACACCTTCTTCGGCCGAAGCGACAACCACGTCCTGCGCCTGATGAACGAGTATCGTAATGAAGGCGGGAAGATCCAGTTCTTCGCCCAGACCGCCTCCGAGCGGGCCGACACCGCCAAGACCATCCGGCAGGTCGCCGACTACGGGGCCGAGGGAGTCTACCTGCACGGCGGCGAGGTGGACGTGTACCACGAGAACGGAGAGCTGGGGAAAGTCGCCGAGTTGATCGAGTTGATCAAGGAGCTGGGGATGGTCGCCGGCGTGGCCGGGCACAATCCGCAAGCGCATTTGGACATCCACGCCGCGGGTATTCCCGTCGACTTCCATATGGTCTGCCTCTACAACCTCGAAGGGCGACGCGGCAATCAGGTAGCGGCCGACGACTATGAGAAGTTCGACGATCGCGACCGCGACGTGGCCGTTCGAGCGGCCCGCCGCATTCCGCGAACCTGCGTGGGCTACAAGGTGCTGGCCGCCGCGCGCCGCGAGCCCGAGCAGGCCTTCCGCTTCGCGTTCGAGAACCTCAAGCCCGGCGACTGCATCAACGTCGGCGTCTACACGAAAGATGACCCCGACATGGTCGAGCGAAACGCCCGACTCGTGAAGCAGATTCTTACCGAACTCGACCAGGTCAGCCCGGCCTCGGCGCCGGGCCAACGCGCCCAGCCCAGCCACGTGGCCGGAGGGGCGGCCCGATGACGCTGCGGGTGGGTGTGGTCGGCTGCGGAGCCATGGCCACGCAGTTTCATCTGCCCGCCTTACGCCATTGGCGGGACACATTCGACGACATTCAGGTAGCCTGGTGTTGTGACCTCGACGCCGACCGCGCGCGAGCGGCAGCCGATCGGCTCGGCGCAAAGCCCGTGGCCGACTATCGTCAGGCCCTGACCGACCATCCGGTCGACGCCTGCACGGTGCTGGTAGGCGTCCCGCATACCTTCGCCGTCGTCCGCGATCTGCTCGCCCGCAAGATCCCCGTGCTGACCGAAAAACCCCCGGGCGCCAACCTCGACCAGGCCCGTGAACTGGCCCGTCTGGCAGAAGACAACGGCGTGCCCAGTCAGGTGGCCTTCAACCGTCGACACAATCCATACCTGGCCGCAGGCATGGAACACGTGGGCGGCCGTGCGGCCGTGCGGGCTGTCACCTATGAGATGTTCCGCGTCGTCCGTCGCGAGCCCAGTTTCCCCGCCCACACGATGATCCATGCGATCGACGCTCTTCGCCACGTCGGCGGGCAGCCGGATGAGTGGTCGGTCTTCAGCCGCGAAGATCCCCGGGGGTGGACCTTCATCGTCCGCTTCCAATCGGGGATCCTGGCGACACTGGCGGTGTACCCCGACGTGGGCATCCGCAGCGAGCGATGCTCACTGCACTCGGCCGAACGTACGGCGGTGGCCTATGGCCTGCACTACGGCACGGCGGACGGACTCGGATGGGCCGAACTGCACGAACGCGCGCCACTCCGCCGCCGGATCGACCTGGCTGCATCGTGGCCGGCCGAGCTTCAGCCGGTGTTCGCCCACGGCTTCCTCAATCAGGTGGGGAGCTTCCTGGATAGCCTTCGGGCCGGACGTGCCTGCTACCCCGACCTGGCCGAAGCGCTGAAGACTATGGAGTGGCTCGACCAGATACTCGCCCGGCTGGGGCGAACCTGGCCCGAGTGAGCAGGCCCGAGGCATTCGCCCGCAGGCGCCGCACCCGGCGCCATCGTCACTGGTACAACCTGATTCGCTAACGGAAACGTCGCCGCCGAATACCCGCCATCATCAGCAGGCCCGCCGCCATGCCCACCGGCGTCATCGGCGCCATCCCGCCGCACCCGCCGCTTGGCGGCGGGTCATCGGGTGGATTCGGCTCGTTTGGCTCGTTCACCGGGACGTTCGAGACTTGCACATTCGCCGCGTCGTTACGGATGTTCGACTGCGAGTCGGTGTAGGTGGCCGTCACCCACCCCACGCCGTCGCGGTCCACCTGCTGGGCCTGCACCCTCCCGGGGGTCGACGTGGTTACCAGCAGGGCGGCCGGCCCGGCGTTCCATTCCGCTTCGTCGGTAACGTCGACCGTGGAACTGTTGCTGAAGGTGGCCAGCGCAACGAACTGCCCGACGTCGCCCTCATCGAGCGATGTCGGCCCGCTGATGTTCAGGGCCGTCACCGTAGGCGGCGGCGCAGCACCAACCGTTTTCTTGGTGCCCCACGACCAGCGATTCGCGGCGTTACGAACGAACACGGCGTAGTAAAGCGTGCTGTCGTCCGGCGCGGACGTATCTTCAAACGACGTGCCCGCGCTGTTGGAGGCCACTTGCACGCCGGCGGCCACCGTTTGGCCCACCGAGTAGTTCGTGCTGTCCGTTGGTCTGAAAGTGAACGCACTGGCCGACCGCACGATCATCACCGTAGTGACGTCGTCGGGTGGATTGTCCCAGTCGAGTCGCGGCTTGCCCGCACTGTACGACGACGACAGATCGCTCACGTGGTCGGGCCAGGTCTGGCCTGCGCTGACGGCCTGGACGGCCGACGCGGCGTTGAGCCGGCCGTAGCCGAACGTGTTGCTGTGGCTGGTTGTCGCGTCGTAGCCCGTGCCGATCTGGTCGCACGTGTGCTCGAGCACGGCGCGGAGCTGCGTGGCCGTCAGGGCGGGGTCAACCGCCCGGCAGAGCGCAGCCGCCCCGGCTACCAGCGGCGTGGCGGAGCTGGTCCCACCGAAATCGTTGCAGTAGTCGTTGGGCGCATAGCCATTGGTTGGGAAAAGGCCGTCGCGCACGTCCGTCGTCCAGATCCCAGCCGAACCACCGTTGCTAGGTGCCACCAGATCAAGCTCCAGGCCGGTGTTGCTGTAGTAGGCATGCTGGTCGAAGTTCGTGCTGGCCCCCACCGCCAGCGTCTCAGGCATGGCCGCCAGCAGTGAGTTGTCGGCGATCGGGCCGGACTCGTTGCCGGCGGCGAAGATCACCAGCATGCCGTTCGCCGTTACGGTGCGTATGGCATTTGCTACCGCGTCAGGTACCGGTGGCGGTGGACTATTGGGGTCCTTGCTGTAAGACCAGCTATTGGAGTGGACGTCTGCGCCCTGCGTGCTTGCGTCGAGAATGGCCTGGGCGTCGTCGGAGGTCGGACCACCCCAGCGCTGCGCAATCAGCCCGGCCAGCGGGGCGCTGCCGCGTACCAAGAGGTCGTTGGCTTGGGCGACGGCCACGCCGGCCACGGCCGTGCCATGGTTCTCGCCGGCGGCGGCCGGGCTGGGGTTGTCGTCGGCCCCGGCATAGTCCCACTTCCAGGTCGCAACCGGTAAGTCCGGATGGCCTACGTCGATCGCATCGTCGTAGATGGCCACCACCGCCCCGCTGCCTTCGGTGGTCGCCCAGGCCTCCGGCGCGTCGATGTCGGCGCCGGCCGTGCCGCCGCTCTGCCCGATGTTATTCAGGTGCCACTGGTTGAGGTACAGCGGGTCGAGAATCTCCGCGGGTTTCTTGCCCAGGATGGCGTCGGGATGGCTGAAGCGCGTCCGGGGGTCCTCGTACATCGCAGCGGCCGTCCGGACGGCTGCGTCGCCATACCCGTCGTACATCCGCAGCACATAGGTGCTCTTGAGCCCCTCGATCGGACGAACCAGCTCGGCGCCATACTCGTCGCAGAACGCGAGGACCTCGTCCTCGTCGAGTTGGTTCTCGAACCCGACGACGACCTCGTCGGTGATCAACACCGGCGGCCCGTCTGGAGTGAACCGGTAAACATAGGTAACCAGATCCACGCCGGGCGTGCGGGCCAGGTCGTCCACCGCCGCCTCATCGGCCCGATCGACCGCCGCCACCTGGAGCCGGGTGCGACGCGGCGCGGCGAGCATTTCAGCGTTGCGCCTGGCCAGCTCGCCCCGCAGCCGCCCGACGTCGGCGCCGGGCCTCGGACGGACCGCAAGCTCGGTATCGGACTTTATCAGCGGCCAGGCCTGGCCGCCCGAGTAGAACACCGGCGGCTGGGCCGCAGCCGTGCTACCAACCGCCAGCCATACCACCAGACCCCACAGCGTACACCTGATCATCAACTCGCCTCGTCTTACAGTGAATGAGCAGCCTTTCCCTTCCGGTCATGCCGAGCAGTGGCGTCGCACATCGACAGTCGGTACCTTCCCTGTCGGCAAATCCCCGCCGGGGCTAGTATTAGATTATACCTAACAGCGAACGTCCACCCCACCCCCAGCGGTTGCCACGGCGCGGGGCGAGGCCTATAAAATGTGTGTAAGCGCCCCTGATTAAAGGAGTTCGGGGAGATGCTGATAGGAGTAATGGCCGACACCCATGACCGATTACCCCAGATCGTCCGGGCTTTGGCCGAGTTCCAGCGCCGCGGGATCACAACGGTCATCCATGCCGGGGACATCTGCTCGCCCTTCGCGGCCAAGTTGCTGGCGGGGTTTGACGGCACGCTCCACGTCATCTACGGCAATAACGACGGCGAACACGAAGGGCTGCGTCAGGTGCTACCTCAGATCCACGATGCCCCGATGCACCTGGAGCTTGGCGGCTGCAACATCCTGGTTCACCATTACATCGGCTGGTGCGACCGAGGCGACGTTGACCGAGCTGATGTGGTGATCGGGGGCCACAGCCACGAACTGGTCAACGAGCTGCGGGACGGCAAGCTGTATCTGAACCCCGGAGAGTGCTGTGGCTGGCTGGCCGATCGCAGCACGGTGGCCGTGCTGGACACCTCCGCGCCCAGCGCCGAGATCGTCGAACTGGAACTGGGCTAAAACTCGCCCGAGGCGGGCCTTGCGGCGTGTGGGGGGTGGCGTTGTCAGAACCGTCCAACACGTTAAGCTATGAGTCGTTTCCGGAAGATGCTGCCGCCGGGCGTTGTGACGCGGCGGCGTTCGAGCATGGCGGCTGGCGTGGGGCAGGTGTGGGCCTCGTTGCGAGGCAACCGGCTGGGCGCCAGATCGCCGGGGAGTGACATCGATGAGGGCACAGGTTGTGCTGCTTGCATCCGCCTTGCTGCCGATGGCTGCGGCCGGCGGCTGCGTCAAACGGACGGTTTCGATCAGCACGCAGCCTCCTGCGGCACTGGTGTACCTCAACGACCAGGAGGTGGGCCGAACGCCGGTGACCGTCCCGTTCACCTGGTATGGCGACTACGATATCATCATTCGCAAGGAAGGCTACCAGACGCTCCAGACCCACAAGCGTCTACACCCGCCGTGGTACCAGTTGCCTCCGTTTGACTTCGTGGCCGAGGTGCTTTCGCCGGTGACGTACTACGATCGTCACGAGCTGGAGTACACCCTCGAGCCCAGGCAATATCCCACGACGCAGCAGCTTCTGGAGCAGGCATCGTCGTTCCGCGATCGCACGTTGCACGGACAGGACTGACAAGACCGAGACGGTGGCAAGGCTCCTGCCGACCCACCGATCGATCATCGGGGTAGACCCTTTTTGATGGACGAAGCATCGCAGCCGATCGAGCAAGAGACGCCGCCGAAGCAGGGCCCCGAGGCCGCTGAGCAGTTGGCCGTCACAGCCCAGGCCGTCGTGGAGGCGGTCCTGTTCGCCGCCGACGGTCCTCTGCCCGGCACGAAAATCGCTCAGGTCCTGGCTGCGGGCGACGCGCGCGACGTCCGCAAGCACGTCGAAGCGCTCAACCAACGTTACAAAGAGACGCAGTCGGCCTTCCGCATCGAGGAGATCGCCGGCGGCTACCAGATGCTGACGCTCCCGGAGTTCTCGCGTTGGATCGACAAGGTCCGGCGCGTGCGCAGCGAGAGCAAGCTGTCACAGGCGGCTTTGGAGACGCTGGCGATTATCGCCTATCGCCAGCCCATCCTGCGGGCCGACATCGAGGCGATCCGCGGCGTGGCGGCCGGGGAGGTGATCAACCGGCTTCGCGAGACGGGGTTGGTCAAGATCGTCGGTCGCGCCGACGATGTGGGCCGTCCCATGCTCTATGGCACGACCAGGCGATTTCTAGAAGTGTTCGGCCTGAGTGATCTGGGCGAGCTTCCCCAGGTCGAACAGCTCAAAGCTCCGGGACAAGACTGATTGGCTACGTCGGAGCCGGGGATGCTGTGGCTGCCGGCCCGGCGACGTTGGTGCCATTCTCGCGGAATCCCACTACGGGCCACTGTAGCTCGGGCGGCAAGTACAGCCGAATCCGTCGCACCTGATCGCCCGGCCCCCAGGGTTGTTTCGCCAGATGTTGCTCTGCCGGGTTCTTGTTGGGGGAAACGGCATGTAGGGGAGGTGCTGACCTGTGCTGCGCGACTCTGACGTCGGGAGGTCTGACTGCTTAAGTCCGGATAGGGGGGGGGCGATGATTGCTTCGACGCGGTTATGCAACTCGCCGCATCGGGGATCACGATCATGCAAGGCGACGCGACGGCGGACACGGATGATTATCGGAATACAAGTGGCACGAGCCTCGTGTGGCGCGTGATTGGGTTCGGGGCGTTCGGGTGCCTGCTGCTGTGGGCGATGGGCAGCCGATGCTGGGTCGGTACCTTTATTGACCCACCGAGCATTGCCATTGCCGTCGGGGCGCCGCTATCGCTGCTATTGGCGATATTCGGATGGTCGGGAGCACGCGAAGCGGTGGCTGTGCTTCTGGGCAGGTCCGGCTGCCAAAACGTCGCCCGCAGCGTCAGTTTTTTCCGACTCGGCGCAGCCTTCGCCCTGGCCGGAGGCCTTCTCGGGACCCTGATCGGACTGGTCATCATGCTCATGAATATGGACGACCCTTCGGCCATCGGCCCGGGCATGGCCGTGGCGCTATTGACCCAACTCTACGGCGTGGGGCTGGCTATGATGTCGTGCAGTGCGGCAGCAATCATCACGCACCGCACCAAACACGCACACGCACTCAATGAGGTGAGCCGCGAGTCCGTGCCCGTAGCGGCCGTTGCGTCGGCCGTGGGGGTCGTCTGTGCCCTGGTGACGTTCTCCTTCATGCTCGCAGCAATGTACTCCTAGGCGCTCATGCAGGACGCTTGGCGGGTCGAATAGCCCACCTCCATGTTCAAAACGTTTAACGGCAAAGCCGAAGGCTTGCCCGCCCAACCTGACAGTTCGGTTTTGCCCGCGCGTCGGACGTGCCCTAGCCCGACGAGCCCCGCACCGGATCGCCCCGCATCGAGCCCATCGTCGCGTCCGGCGGGTACTCCGGCTCGGTCGACCAGTCGACCTGCCACGGAGGGCGCCGGCGGAACTTCGATTTGAACGTGTTGGTGAGCACGCCGCGCTGCTCGAGGCTGATCATGCACGCCCGTGTGCAGCCGCGTGCGCCGCACACGGCTTGGCCGGTGTTGTACACGTTCGACGGCTTGTGATGGAATGGCGACCATGACGCCCGCTTGACGTTGCGGTTGTACATCGGCGGGACGTATTGCTCGTCCTCCGCCAGTGGCTCGTCGGTTACCTGCCCGCCGCGGAACGCGATGTCACAGGCCTTGCAGTCGATCTCGGCCCATTCCACCTCGCGCCCCGCCAGGGTGACCTTGACCGTCTTGTCGGCGCTGATCGCGCCGCCCGGGCAGGCCTTCACACACGCCATGCACCGGTCGCACAACGGCGGGCCGTCGTAGATCGGGTCGGGCTCGAGCTCGGCCTCGGTGAGGATGATCCCGATCCGGTTGCGCGGACCAAACTGGGGCGTGAGCAGCATCTTGCTGTAGCCGATCTCGCCGAGTCCGCACAGAAAGCCGGCGATTCGCAGATGCACCATGACGTCCGGCGCCGCCCGCCCCGGCGCCACGGGCCGACTGTAGTCGCGCCGCAGGAACCCCTCGTTGTCGATGGCTCGCCAGTCGCTCTGGTGACCCATCGGAAACGCTTCATAGCCTGCGTCCTCGATGACCTTGCAGATATTGATCACTGCGATCGGCATGTAGATGTAGGTAATGCCGCCGTACCCCATGGCTGAGTAGTTGCTGAAGAACGTCCCCTCCTCCACACCCCGCAGGCTGCCGCGCATCACGCGAAACGCCATGGCGATCACCGACCGCGCCTCGGGCATGATCTGCCGCGGGTCCATCTGGGTGGGCACCCCCTCCCATCGTTCGACGTTGCCGATCTTCACCACGTCGGCGCCGAACGCTTTGGCACACTTCTTTACCGTCTCCACCGTCAACATCACCGGCCTCCACTACACTTTGCGGCGTCGCTGCTACGGTGGCAAGGATAATGGTACACACACGCCATTCACAACTTTGCATCCTACCGGTAACACGCTGTGGCTGCCATGAGCCGGGTTTTTCGGCGGTGGGCGTGAGGACGGCTCGCGTGACGTCGCTAGAAACCCCGCTGGGTATTGGTCCCGCCCCGGCAGCGAGTTAGAATGATGGCAGATGTCCGTTGCAGGTGGAGGGTCAGCCATGCCCACCTACGAATACCGATGCAGGCAGTGCCAGCGGAAGTTTACCAAGGTGATGGGTCTGGGCGAGCACGAGCGGCATCCGCGCCCGCCGTGCCCCAAGTGCGACAGTCGCAGCGTCGAGCAGTTGGTCAGCGGCTTTCAGGCGGTGACGGCCAAGAAGACCTGAGCGGGCCGCGCGTCGAATCTGCGACCGGGCGCGGCGCGGCAAGATCGAGTTGCAGCCCTTTACGGGGCACACCGCTCACGGGAGATGACCCTGGCTGGATCGCGACGCGACTGCACCTGCCTGCTCTCTTCCAGTCGCCGCGCATTGCGCTCTTGCGCGGTCGACGCAATCGGGGATGGAGACCAACGAAGACGCGATCTACCGGGGACAGGATGTGATGAGTTTCGCCTGAAGTGAAACCTCTTGGCGACAATATGCGACAGTTCGTGGTTATCTCACAGCAACGAGCCGGAAGTCACATGCTGATGAACATGCTGAGCTCTCATCCTTCGATCCACTGCAACTCGGATTTGCTGACCAAGGATGTTAGAGAACGCGGCGAGGAATGGGCGTACGCTGAGGGCTTTCGGCTTCCGCCGAAATACCCGGAGCGATCACCTCTGCCGCAAGGTAAACGACCCGAACGGGTCGGGTTTCTGATCAAGATGAAGCAGGACCTTCATCAGACCATTCGAAAGCGGAGCGGTCTTAAGGTTCTGCTCCTACACCGGCGCAACCGTCTGGCGACTCTACTCTCAAGAAACGTGAGTCACCGGCTTGGCCCGTACGTCGAGATCGACATGGGTGCCTGCCTGGACGAAGCGATTCGCAGTCGCGGGGAGTTGCCTGCTTTGCACATCGACAGCGGAGAAGCTGAAGCGTTCTTCGAAGAATGGTCGGCAAAAACGGACGAAGTCATATGCTGTCTGGCGGGAACTGATTGGCTGCACGTATTCTACGAGGACCTCTGCCGTGATCCCCAGACGGGTATGCGACCCGTCTATGAACATCTGGGCGTTCCCTTTCACCTTGTGCAGAGCACGCCAGGATGGGGCGCTAAGAAGCTCGATCCGCGTCGGCTTTGCGAGGCGATAGAGAACTACGAGGAATTGAAGGCATACTTTGCGGGCACGCGCTGGGAAGGGTTCTTTGCCGACCAGCCATGAGACGGCCGTTGACGAAGCCGCGCAATCACTGCATCCGGCCGACTGGCGCCAGGGCCGTCCGACGCATCGCGCTCGCGAAGCATGGCGGCGATTCGATTCGGCTGAGCCGTTCCGCTTTGAGAGTTCGAATCCTGAGCATAGCATGGGTGAGGATGCTGGCGGGGTTTCTCACGCAGGGGGGGTCGGCGCTTGCGTCGGCGCGGTTTGTGTGCGAAGAGGGATTCCGCGTCACGACGACGAACCGTTGAATGTGCGTTTCTCAGCAATGCCGGCGATCATCGGCAGTGATTGGCCAAGCGTGGAGGCAGCAACATGGCAGTATCTGAGTTGGGAACCTTGGAGCGAGCTTTGCGGGAGGATGTGCGGGGCGACGTGTCTTTCGACTCGATGACTCGGGGGATGTATGCCACCGACGGCAGCATCTACCAGATCATGCCGGTGGCGGTCGTGCTGCCCCGAGACGAGCAGGATGTCATGACGGCTGTGCAGCAGGCGAGAGAGCACGGCGTGGGTATTCTGCCGCGAGGTGGGGGCACGAGTCTTGGCGGTCAGGCGGTCGGTGCGTCCATGGTGGTCGACTTCTCGAAGTACATGAACCGCATCCTCGAGTTGGACGCGAGCGCAAGGTGGGTACGGGTTCAGCCGGGCATCGTTCTGGACGAGCTCAACGCTGCTCTCGCGCCGCATGGCCTGCACTTTGCCCCGGACCCGGCCACGAGCAGCCGAGCGACGATCGGCGGCATGATGGGCAACAATTCGTCGGGGACCAGGAGCATTGTGTATGGGATCACGTGCGATCACGTGCTGGCCGTCAGGACTTTGCTGTCGGACGGGACGGTGCTGGACCTTGGCCGGCTGGCGCCGGACGAATACGCACGCCGGTGTGAGGGCGCTAACGGCACTGCGCGCGAGGCTGAGATTTTCCGCACATTCAAGCAGCTCATCGAGGCCAACCGGTCCCAGATCGAACAGCGATTTCCCAAGGTGATGCGGCGCGTGCAGGGCTACAACCTCGACGCGTTCGGCCACAACGATGACTGGAATTTGGCCAAGCTTATGGTGGGCAGCGAAGGCACGCTGGGCGTCACGCTGGAGGCGAAACTCCATCTCGAGCCGCTGCCGAAGAGCAAGGTTCTCTGCGTCGTTCACTTTGCCGAACTGCCGGAGGCCGTCCGCGCGGTCGGGCCGATTCTCGAGCATGGGCCGGCGGCTGTGGAGATCATGGATGCACAGGTGATCACCCTCGCTCGGCGGAATCTCAACATCGCGCCGCTCTGCGGATTCCTGGAGGGCGATCCTGCGGCGGTGCTGATTGTCGAGTTTCATGGGCTCGCGGCGGAGGAGGCGACAGGCAAGGCGCGGGGGCTGGCGGCGGATTTGAAGGCGAGGGCGCTGGGCTACGCGTGGCCGGTCATGACCGAGCCCGGCGAGCAGGGCAAGGTGTGGAACGTCCGCAAGCACGGTTTGGGGTTGATGCTCGGGATGAAGGGCGATCGCAAGCCGTTGCCGTTCATTGAAGACGCCTCGGTGCCGATCGACGTCCTGCCCGAGTACGTCGATCAGGTGCTGCAATTCTGTCGAGAGCGTGCTGTTGAGGTGGCGATGTACGCGCACGCCAGCGTTGGCACGATTCACATCCGACCGATCCTGAATCTCAAGGTTCAGCAGGACATCGACCACATGAAGGCGATCTCCGACCACGCCTTCGGGCTGGTGATGCAATACGGCGGGTCGTGGAGCGGCGAGCACGGGGACGGGCGAGTGCGAAGTCCCCATCTTCAGCGTTTCTTCGGGCGGCAGATCTACGACGCCTTCCGGCAGGTGAAAAGGCTTTTCGATCCTTCGGGGCTGATGAACCCGGGGCTGATCATCGACCCGGAGCCCATGGACCGGCACCTGCGCTACGGTACGGCGTACAAGACGCCGAGCCTGCCGACGCAGTATCACTACCGGGAAGACGGCAGCTTCGCCGCCGCGGTCGAGATGTGCACCGGAATCGGTGACTGCCGCCAGAAACTCATCGGCACGATGTGCCCGAGCTACCGGGCCACGCGTGATGAAGAGCATTGCACCCGAGGCCGGGCCAATGCCTTGCGCCTGGCGATGACCGGTCAGCTTGGCCGCGACGCCCTGGTCAGCAGGCGACTCCACGAGGTATTGGATCTGTGTCTGTCGTGCAAGGCGTGCAAAGCCGAGTGTCCCAGCAACGTGGACATGTCTCGGCTCAAGAGCGAATTTCTGCAATGGTTCCACGACGAACATGGCGTGCCCTTGCGCGAACGGCTGGTCGCGGGCTCGGGGCTGATGGCGTCGAAGCTGTCCGGCTGGCGCGCGCCTTTCGTCAACTGGATTCAGCGGGCCTGGCTGATTCGCAAGATCATGCAGGGGTTGGCCGGCATCGACAGTCGCAGACGGCTGCCGAGCTATGCCCGCACGCCGCTGCCGCGCTGGTTCGCGCGGCGACCGCGTCCGAACGGTCGGACCGGAGGAACGGTTGTACTGTTCAATGACACCTACATGAACTACCACGAGACGCAGGTGGGCATATCGGCCGTCGAACTGCTGGAATCGTGTGGCTACGAGGTGGTCCTGGCCAACGCCGGCTGCTGCCAGCGGCCTAGGATTTCGCATGGCCTGCTCAGACAGGCCAAGCAGGACGGCGAGCAGACGCTGCGGCGTCTGGACGTGTACATCCAACAGGAGTTGCCGATTGTTGTTTGCGAACCGGGGTGCTGCTCGGCTTTGACGGACGACCTGCCCGACCTCATCGACGACGAGCAACTCGGCAGGCGGATCAAAGAAAACGTGCAGATGATCGACCGGTTCCTGCTTGGGCAGATCCAGCAGGGCCGATTGCAGTGTGGCTTCACCTCGCGGCTGAGCGAGGTCCTCATCCACGGTCACTGTCACCAGCGGTCGCTGTACGGCACGACCGCGATGAAGCAGATTCTCGATCGCGTGCCGGGCCTTTCGGTTGCCGAGATCGACTCGGGGTGTTGCGGCATGGCCGGGTCGTTCGGCTACGAGAAGGAACACTATGACCTGTCCATGCAGATCGGCGAAGACCGGCTGTTTCCTGCGATCCGCGCTCGCCCGGAGGGTGCGGGCGTTGTCGCGTGCGGTTTCAGTTGTCGTCACCAAATTGCCGACGGCACCGGGGTGAAGGCTTTACACTTCGTGGAGGCGCTGCGCGGGTGCGCCAATCAGGCGGATGGCGGGGCAGCCGAGTTGTCTTCGGCTCCATGACGGGCAACAGGCTGCGATTGACTGGGCGAGACTTCGCCCAGATCGTTGCCTGGGCGTGCTGACGCGACGGACTACCATTGGGACTGGTGGCTTGATGGACGGCTCGCTCGGGAGGGCAGGCCGTGTGTAGGTTGATCCTTACGTTGGCGGGCATTGTCGTCGCGGCGATGCCGTGGCCGGAGGTTTTGGCAATGGGGGATGTGCAGTCGCGACCGGCACGTGGCGCGGAAGGGCAGGCCATGCAGGTGGATGTAGCCAAAGTGTCCAAACACGAGTACCCGTTCGATATGGATCGGGCAGTGCGAGCTGAGCTTATCGAAGCGATGCGGGACTCCTACGACCGATTTGATCCGGCGCAGTTCGAGCGAGGTCCGGACGGTAAGTATCCGTTAATCGGTAAAGGCAAGGCCGAGAGTCCGCTCGGTAGGCTATACCCGGCGATGCACCTGACGCTTTCGCCACGTCCCGGTCGCGAGGCCGCCGATCGGACGTTGGCCCGCAAGATGATTCTGCGGGCGATTCGGCAGGGCCTGTTTCGATCAGCCGGACATGAGGCCGACGGCGTATGGCAGTGGCAGGTTAGCGACGACGAGCAGCCATACCCGAGGGACCGCAACACGTCGGGATTCATGGGTTGTGCGCTGGTGCGAATCTGGGCGAATGATCCGGTGAAGCTTGCCGATTGGCCGGCGGCTGATCTCGCCGAATTCACCGAGGCGGTGCGAGTGTCGGTGGACGCGTCGCTGCGCCATTGGGTGCGGATCGGGTATGTGAACCCGCAGATGCTCGATTTCTACCTGTGTTGGGTGGCGGCTGACCTGCTGGGCGAGTCGAAGTATCGCGACACCGCCCGAGAGCATCTGAAGCAGTTTCTCACCTACGCGCGGACGACGGACGAGTTCGAGGAGTACGTGTCGCCGACGTATATGGCGGTGAATCTTGAAGCGGCGGTGGCGCTGGCGCACTATACGAAGGACACACCCGATGCGGCGCTGACGCGCGAGCTTTGTGAGCGGACGTGGCGGCAGGTCGCCGCCGCGGCTCACGGTCCGACGCGGCAACTGTGCGGTCCGCACGCACGGGCCTACACGGACGTGGCCGTTGCACCGGACAGACCAGGTCAACGCGTGCCGCTGGTGTATGCGTGGCTGCACTTGGCGGCGCCGGACGTGTTCGTGCCACTGTCGGGCGATCGCTCGCTCCATGCAGGGATGTTTATCGATCTGGCGGCTGTGGGCTTTTACGTGCCGCTGGGGATCCCGGCCGATGCGCGAGGCGAGCTTCGCGCGAGTTTTGCCGAGCCGCTTCAGCGTCGAACGGTCGTCGAGTGGATAGGTCGGTGTGCGTGGCGCCCGCCTTACGATCTATCCAAGCCGGCGACCGACGCACCGGCGCCGCGCTTCCGCCTGGCCACGCGCTACCGCACGAGCACGTACTGTGTGGGCAGCGTGAACGAGCAGGACGCCTGGCTGCAAAGGCGATCGGTGCTGGCCTACTGGCTGGACGAGTCGGGCAGGCCGACGGGACTGAAGTGGCAGGTGGCGGTGACGGTTGACGATCCCGATGCGTACCTGGCCGACTGGCTGTTCATGATGGGCGTGGAACTGATAAGCCTTCAGGACGGGGCAGAGGTCATTGGTGCGTACCGGTCTGCACCGGTTGTCCGCGCCGCGCCCGGAGACGTGGTGACCGCGCCAGCCCGCATCCAGTCGATCGGGCGACGCGGCATGCTCGAGCCTGGCAATCCGGTCGTGTGGATGCTGGGTACGCACTGGCGGCAGGGGATCGAGCCCGAACAGCTGCGCGGGCGCGTCAAGGAGCTATGGATCGGGATCACCCCGGTCGGGCCGGGCGCGTGGCAGCGCCTGGACGAGGCCGGCACACGGTGGGTCTTCGGCGGTGGGGCTACGGAGGCGGTGATCGAGACGCCGACCGGCGCGACCGTCGTCAAACGGGCGAACCGCGCCGGCAGTAACGAAGTCGTCGAGTGCCTCCAGCTCTACCACGCCGACGGGCTGATGTGGGACTGGCTGAGCCCGCCTGCGATCTTCCTGCCGTTCGGTCTGAAGGTGCAGGCGAAGGACCAGCAGCACACCTTCGGCCCGCAAACCCAAGGCGATGCCCGGGCGTGTGAGATTCGGCGGGGCGAGCTAAAGCTGAAGTGGCAGTCGCCGACCAAGCCGGATCGGATCCAACAGCGTACGTGGTGGGGATACGTAGGCGGGCGGGAGGTGCTGCCCGACGGTTTTGCCCAATAGGTTAGTACTACAACGCTAGATACGTCGGCCTGGGACACTGGTCGATCCTCAAGAACCCGGCCAGGGAAGCGTTCAGAGGGTGTTTTGCGGCGATGCAGAGGTGTCGGGCACCTGCTGCTGGCTTGGCCGACATCGCTGAGCGGATCTAACACTCTATACGACAAGATGTTACGGGCACGCCGGGATCCGTCTTAGCGTTGTAGTATTAGATTCCCGTCCGCGCCAGGCTGCCGCTTCGGCTGTCACACAAACTGCCATAAAGTCATTCAAAATAATGGCTTGCGGGCCGGTACGGGTTTCATCTGTTCTTTTGCTTGACAAGTTGTACATTTGTACGATACTTACCTGTACAGATGTACAAGGAGAGCGCGATGGGCAGGAAACGTCTGCCGGCCATGAGTCCGTCGGAGACCGAAGTGCTGAGGATCGTGTGGCTGTCGGGTAAGGCCACGGTGCAGGAGGTGTGCGGCAAACTGCCGCGCAGCCGCCGCATCGCGTATGCAACCGTCCAGACCCTCTTGCGCCGCCTGGAGGCCAAGGGCTACCTCACCCACGAGACGAGGGGGAAGGCCCATGTGTTTGCCCCGGCCGTTGCGCAGGAGAAGGTGATCCGACGCGCTGTGGGTGACTTTGTCGAGAAGCTTTTCGGCGGTGATCCTGTGCCGTTGATGCTGCACTTGGCCGAGCAGGCCGAACTGGGCGACGAGGATATCCGGCGTCTGAGGCGACTCATCGCCGGGCAAGACGAGTGATCGTAAAGGGGTGACATGATGGAGCTGGGACCAGGTAGTTTGGCGGACCTGTTGCTGAGTCAGAGCTGGCAAATCGCCATCGTCTTCGGCGGTGTTGCCGTCATCTGCTGGCTATCTCGCAGATCGAGTGCACACTGGCGGTACCTGCTGTGGTTGATCGTCCTGGTGAAGTGCCTGACGCCGCCGATCGTTCGGGTGCCGGTCGGTGTTCTGCCGTCGGAAGGGGCGGCCCTGGCGGTACTCAGCCCGGCAGGCGAGCGTGGCGGGTGGGTTGCTGCCCATGCCGCAGACTTTCGTTTCGAGCTGCGACCAGGCGCCCCGGCCTTCGAGGGCGTGCAAGCCGATGCGGCTATGGAGTCCTCAGCTCAAGCAGGTGCGCAAGGAGTTGCTTCGCACCTGTCGAGTGGCGTGGTGCGAGACATCGGCGAGCAGCAGGTAAGGCGCAGCCTGTCGGTTCGGGCATGGCTTGGGGTGGTCTGGGTGATCGGCACGGCGGCCCTTCTGCTCTACGCCGTCCTGAAGGCATGGCGCATTCACCGCCGACTCAAGCTCAGCCGGCAGCTCGCCGACGCGGCAGTACAAGGTGAGGCCGAGGCGCTTTGCCGGCGTATGGGGATACGTGTGCCGCCGGCCGTTTACCTCGTGGACGGGTTCTCGCAGCCGTTTGTGTGGGGCCTGCTCAGGGGCGATGTTTACCTTCCTTCGGCCGTGGCTGCGGACGCGGGCCGTCGCAGGAAGATCTTGGCGCACGAGCTGGCTCACGTGGCCAGGTGGGACGCAGCGGTCAATGCCCTTCAGGTGTTGGTGCAGGGACTGTTCTTCTTTCACCCGTTGGTGTGGTGGGCGAATCGGCAGATCCGACGAGAGCGAGAAAGCTGCTGCGACGAAGCCGCCATCGCGGTTCTGGCTGCCCCGCCGCAGGACTACAGTCGGGCCATCGTGGATTCGCTGATCCATGGACGTGGGCAGGCGACACCCGCCCTGAGCGTGGCTGGCCCGGCGAAGAACGTCGAGGCGAGGATACGAGCGATCATGAGGCCCAATCGAATCTTCCGCGCACGACCCACGCCGGCTGCGATTCTGACTGTGTCGGTGTTGGCTGTTGCGGCGCTGATTGTGGGCCTTGTCCCGACGCGTCGGGCCCACGCTGGAGACGAGGTCGGCACTGAGAACGTCACCGCGGTTGACTCCTCAGGCGGTGGCCAACGACATGCCCGATGGTCTGGCGCCGGTGAGCACATCCCCACGGCCCGTTTGTCAGATGACGTCACAGTCAGCGTGTTGGCCGTTTCGCGACTGGACGAGCGGCCGCGCCGATGGTGGCGACCTGACGGGACCCCGCTGGCCGAGCCGCCCTATCCCGGGACCGAACGAACGGACGCGAAGCACCAGTTCGAGTTGGTGTTCGGTCTCTCTGACGACGTCGATGGCAGTGAAAGCATTGGCGCCAGGTGTGAGCATTCGTCTGGCCTGGGAAAGCCCAAAGATGCACAGGGTAAGCCGATGGACGAGCTGCGCGTGGTTCACATCGGATTTGGGGACGCAGCGCCGGATACGACGACCGCTCGCTACGCCCTTGCCACCGGGCCGTGGTCGCGGCTGGCCACGTGGCAGCCACATCGTGCTGACGGCTCTCCCACGCCGGCGCTGACGTGCAACGAGATACTGTTCAAACCGCCATCTGAGGAGGATGGCGTGACCGTCCTGCCCTTCGTACACCTGCCCATGGGCGATGCCACGAGAATGGTTGCGATTACTCGCGACGGCAGGACGGTCACTCCTTTCAGTACCTACGTTACTGGCTTGGTTGTGTCCGACACCGTGTGCAAGTTCCGCGTCCGCCTCGCCGACATCTTTCGGTTTGAGTTCTCCACTCGGCCGTACTATATTGCCGAGTTCCGGAATGTCTCGCTCCGACGTGGGAAGCAGACCTCCGTTGAGGTTACGAATGTTCATCCGGACGCTGATCTGCCCGCCGTCGAGCGGCGGCAGATCAGCCGCAACGTCTCCGACTTCCCCGAGGAATTCGACCTTTCGACCCCCGAGGCCGCCTATGCGACGATCAATCGCGTTGGCGCAAAGGGCAGTTCGAGCAATTGGCGGCGCGTGAGCGTCAAGGAGTTGGGCGAGACATTCCGCAGCGATGAGAACCAGCCTGTGGACCCAGCGTGGGGCAAGGTCCTCGAAAATGCCCGAATTCTGGAAGTCTGGGTCTGGCAAGGGGAAGTTGCGCTGGTCACGGCCAAGCTGATGCCTCAATTCCCATCTCAACTATTGACAAGCCCGATCGATGTTCGCCACCTCAGGCTCGAAGACGGCGAGTGGCGCAATGAAGGCAACGATCGTGTCGATCGTCCCGAACAGGCTCGGCGTGAGTTCCAGCGGATGGTTGGCCAATGGATGGTGGAACATGCCGAGGACCACGCAGCCGACATCCGCCGGTCAGCCGTGGCGCTCTTCGAGAAGATCCGATCCGCCGATTACGAGTGGTTCTTGGAGCACTACGACGCTCAGTCCGGCAGGTGGTGGGAAGACGCCTGGCAGAAGTTTCCCGCATGCGGGTACTACATGGTCGGCGGCGACTGGCCGAGCTTCGTCCTGTGGATGTGCAAGAGCTTTCACGAGAACCCCATAGCGGCCATCGAAGTCGGCCAGATGTTCCGGGGCAAGCAGCGCATTCTCGATCGCGTTGGCTGGCCCACCGTGCCGTACAAGCTCACGCTCAAAGACGGCACGGTATTGGAGGGGAGCCTGGCGTTCGAGTTCAATTTCGACGGTGACATGCCACATTGGCACGGCATGGAGGGGATCGACTGGCATCACATGTACCCTCGCGGCCTGACGGCGGAGCGTCGAAGTAAGGAGCTCGACCTGAGCACGTCGGCAGCAACGGCCAAGGCTCTCACTCAGGCCGTCGCCCAGGGAGATGTGGCCGGGGCGTTGGCCTGCTTTGCCGCTGACAGTCATGACCTGGAGGACCTGCGAGCGATTCTGGAAGGCCCCAAGAATAACCCGATGCGACAGGTGTTCGATGCCATTGACCCGACCGCTGCCATCACGATCACGAAGCAAGACGTCAGCGATGGCCGCTGTGAGATCGCGTGGCAGGTGACCCTGAAGCGAGCTGTGACGATCAAGGGCACGACACTGGCGAAGGGCGAGGCGTTCGTCCTGGACGGCACACTCAAGAAGGCTGGTGATTCCTGGCTGTTCGTCGGGCTATAGTGACGCATGCTGACGGGTCGTTGCACGGAATCTGTTAGGCAAGACTCGACAACTGACCCGCGGACTATCTCGCCAGGCGCGGTCCCCCGGCAGGGCTGGCATAGCAGAGGCATCGTCCGTTGCGTCGCGCGAAATCCAACGGGGCGTGGGTGGGTGACCGCCCGTAGGGTTCAGCGCGTTGTACGTCGCGGCGAGCGCCGTTCGGCGCGGGGCCCGCTAGGAGTCTGTCGGACTTGGCTTGCCGGATTTCGACCATGACGGGCCAGAGATGGGTATCGTGGCCCGTGGGGAACACGGCCTTCTCGCAAACCCGGGACCGCCGGGATTCAAGTGGGGCCGAAAAGCCGCTTTGCTTACCCTGTTTCGGTGCGCGCAGCGGGAACCATCCATGGCTTCAGGCTGCTTGAAGCCGCCAAAGCCGCTTGACGTTGTACGCCAGGCGCACCAGGGACCACTCCCCCTCGGCCTTCGCCAGGCCCCGAAGCAAGAATCGCGTGAATCCGAATACCTCTTTGATGATCCCAAACACCGGCTCCACCGTCTGCTTGCGTCTGGCATACAGCCGCCGACCTGTCTCTGTCCGCAACTTGTCACGCATGGCCAATAGACGGGGGTCCTTGATCACGTTCTCCGGCTTGTCCCGCAATGACGTCGGCCGATAGTCGTAGCAACGTTGCGAATGATTCTCCTGGCGACTCACCGTTACATAAACATCCACACCGCCTTGCTCCAGTAACTCCCACGTCTCTGAATCGACATAACCACTGTCCGCCAGAACCGCCGAAACCTCCCCTACCTCTTCGGGCACACCGTCCAGGCCCGGCTTCAGTTCGTTCGCATCGCTGGCACACGTCGTTACATGACCGCCCACAATCAACTGTGAACCGTCCGCATCCACCACCGCTTGGACGTTGTAAGACTGCGTATAGCCTTCTCGCTTGCTCTTGCGCATCAAACGACTGTCCGGATCGGTCAGATTGATCTGTTCGTGATCATCCGGCGTGGCCTTCGGCGGCTTGGGTTTGGGACCTTTGCGGCTACCGTTGCGTTGGTCCCGGGCGCCAACCTTCCTCTCGTATTCGGCTTGTTCGGACTTGGCACGCTCCTGCGCACGACGCTCCAGTCGTTCTCGGGCTTGCTCCAGCTTCGCAAGCAACTGCTGGCGACGAGCAATCTGCTGCGGCAGCGACTGGCCGTCGGCCTGCTCCTGCTGATCCGTCTGCTCCGCCTGATCCAGCAGCAGTTGAATATCCTTACGCAATTGCTGTTCCAGTTCTCCGCACCGGTCGTACCGAACGTTCTGGTCCTTCGATGCGTTCGCGCGAATGTGGGTCCCGTCGATGCTGACCGTCCCAACCTTCAGAACCCCCATCTCACGAGCTCGCTGCAGCACATGCAAGAATGCCTCGCCCACCGCCTCGAAGTTCTCCCGACGGAACGTGCAGATCGTGTCGTGGTCCGGATGCGTGTTCGCCGTCAGGTACCGAACCGCCACGTCCCGATACGTCGCCCGCTCCATGTGGCGGCTGGTGAAAATGCCGTTGGCGTAGCAGTAGATCAGCAACGCCAGCATCATCTTCGGCGGAAACGGCTCCGAGCCCGTGCCTCGATGATTGATCTTCAGCGTCGAGAGCCGCATCCCCTCCACCGCCTCGATCACCCAATGCACCATGTCATCTTCCGCCACCCACTCCCGCAGGTCCGGCGGCAACAACATGGGAGTGGCCCGATCAATATTCACAAGTCTCGCTGACATGCCCCGAGGATGCCAGAACCCCGCTCAAAATGCCTGCGAAAGCCCGACAGACTCCTAGTGTTCCGTCAGCGATGAGGTTACGGGTTTGGGCATGAATAGGCCGATACTTCATGGTCAGGATGACGTTTTCTGGATCATGGAGGATCGACGATGGACAGGCCCAACAAGAAGTATGTGGTTCGGCTGGATCAAGTGGAACGAGAAGGGCTACGTCGGTTGGTATCCAAGGGGAAGGCCTCGGCGCTCAAGCTGACGCGGGCCCACATTTTGCTGCAGGCGGACGTGTCGAAGGCAGGGCCGGGCTGGACGGATGCACAGATTGCCGAGGGTTTGGGGATCGCGGTTCGGACCGTGGAACACGTTCGTCGGCGTTTTGTGGAAGAAGGGCTGGATCGGGCATTGGAGCGGAAGAAGCAGTGTCGGCCATCGGTGGAACGGAAGCTGGACGGGCGAAAGGAAGCGAGGTTGATCGCGGTGTGTTGTTCGCAGGCGCCGCCCGCCCAGCGACGGTGGACGCTGCGGCTATTGCCGGACCGGCTGGCAGTTCACCACCGCGGACGCCCGGATCAAGCTCCGTCGCCCATACCCGAAAACTCAGAATTGACGGAACACTAGAGGCGCACAGCGGTCATGTCAGCCCGCAGCGTGCACGCGCCGGTCGGACTCCCCTTCGGTCAGCAGGGCGACAACCTCGTCGCAAACGTCCTCCGGCTGAATGCTGCGGAGGCAGCGGTGTTGGTAGGGACACTCACGCAGCCGGCGCAGATAGCACGGCGAGCACGGCAGGGACCGGCGGACCACGCGTGCGGCGGGCGTGTGCGGCCCCGTGCGGGCGGGGTTCGTCGGCCCGAACAACGCCACCAACGGACACCCTACCGCCGCCGCCACGTGCATCGGGCCCGAATCGTTACATACCATGACCTTCGCCTTCTGGATCAGCCCGACCAGCTCGGGTAGAGCCGTGCCGCCGGCCAAATTCACCAAACCGTTGCGGGCATGCCGCTGAACCTGGCCGCAAAGCTCAACCTCTGACGCCGCGCCGATCAACACCACCGCCAATCCGAGGCGTTCGCGAATGAGGTCGGCCAGTCTTGCGAACCGATCGGCCGGCCAGATCTTCGTCTGCCACCGCGTTCCAGGCACCAGAACGGCATACGCGCGACCGCCCACCCCGCTTTGCGCCAGCGCCGTGGAAACCCGTTCCGGCACAGCTTCCGAGACGTGCAGCGAGAAGTCCTTCTTCAGACCGGCAAAGCCCAGTACGTCGGCCACCAGGTAGTTGTGATCCGCCGCGTGACAGACTCCCGCAGGTACCCCGACGCGATGTGTGTAGAAGATCGCTCCAAGCTCGCGGGCGTTGGCAAAGCCCAGTCGAACCGGCGCACCGCTGGCCCATGCCAAAAGCCCGCTGCGGAATAGGCCCTGCAAATCGACGACCAGATCGAACCGCCGCCTCCGCAAGTCCCCGACGAACCGCGCGAAGCCGATCGACACCCCCAGGTTACGCCCCATCCTGCCGTAACGTCGTCGATCGAAGGGGATGACTTCTGTTAGTGCCGGCTGCGCCCCCAGTAACTCCACGTAAGGGCTTCCGGCCAGCCAGGCGATGTGCGCGTCGGGGTAGCGGTGCCGCAACCCCGCCAGCACCGGCATGGCATGGATGATATCGCCCAGCGAACTGGGTTTGATCAGCAGGATGCGCTGAAATTGCCGGCTGGCTAATTCAAGGGGCGATTTCATGGAGGATAAAACCCGCGCGGTGGCGCTGGCTGGTTGTTACACGCGACCGTAGTGATCGAGCTTCCATTGCAGTCGTTTGGCCTTGTGCTTCCGAATGCCGTCCGACATTCCTGCCAGTCGCCGCCACAACGGCTTCCAGCCACCGGCCACACAACCTGACGTGCCGACATATGCCTGGAGGAACCGGAGTCGGTCGGCCGCCGTCACCGTTGTACACAAATCCAGACTGACGTTGAGCCTGGCCAGAGCCCGCAGTTCGTCACGCTGCCGGACGCGCCGGCGTAGTCGCAGACCGTCCAGGTCGATCAGGGCCACGCCGGGAGGCTCAGCCTGCCCGGGATGCCACTGGACCAGTACGTTCGACGCCTTTAGATCGCGATGGGCGAACCCGCGCTGGTGCATCTGCCGAATCACCGCGGCCAGCCGACGAGCCAGTTGGTCCTTGACGCGCCGAAGCTCTTCTCTCGATTGTGGTGCCAAGTGCAGACGCAGCATGGTATCCAGGTCGCGCCCGTCGGCAATCGACTCGGTCACCACGATGCTGTCAAGCAGCAGTCCCAGGCAGCGCCGCTCCAACATCGCCAGAGGCCTGGCTGTGGGCAGATCACGGTGCAGCAGCGCGTGCCCTCGGCGCCATGTCCTGAGGTTGCGCGACGGGCCGAACGGAAACAACATGCGTTTCCACCACGTGCGCGGCAACGGGCGCTTGCAGATGACCTCCATTGCACCGTCGTCCAGTGGCAGTGTGGCGCGACACACCGTGCCGCTGTGAGATCTCTTGATCAGTTGCGTGCGCCGCCGCCCCATCCACTCGCTGGGGTCGTCCAACCACTGCCGCCACTGCGCCCGCGTAAACGACACCTCGCGCACGTCGAGCCCTACAACCGGCCGCCTGGGCTGCAGCAAAACATGACCGCGCCAGCCGCCGGGAATGCGCATGCGACTGAAATACCGTCCGCTGCGCATGGCTGTGCGGTCGCGCTTCGCCCAGAGACGACGCGCGTGTCTGCGCGCCATGTGATCCAGGCGGGATAACATCGGCCTGAGATCCACCTGGACGCGACACGCATACTTCAAATGCGAAAGTTGCTCGTGCCACACCAGGTACCGCCGTAGGAACCGCAGACGCTCACTGCGGCTGGCGTGCCGCTGGAACCACTGATTGAGTTGGACCAGATTCTGAAGCGCCGCCCACCGCTTCACCGGGCGCCCGACCCGGGCCGCTTGAAGATCCACCATCACCACGCGGGGGGCGGCGCCCTCAACGTCTCGCACCAACAGGTTGCCCGGGTGCAGATCGAGATGCCGCATGCCGCTCTGATGAGTGCGGGCCAGCAGTTCGGCAAGGGCTTCACAAAGGGCCAAGCCTTTTTGATAGCGCCTGCGGTGATCGCCGCCGGCCTCGATCGCGGCCCAGTATGTATGCAGCGGTACGGAGTGATCGATCGCTTTGGTCAGCAGGACGCCCCGGCCCACCCGCCGCCTCCAACCGCAAGCCAATGGCGCCGGCGCCGCCAGCCCGGCCCGCTGCGCATATCGACCCGCTCGCCACTCACGACGGCTGGCCGAGCCGAACAGCAGCGCCCGCAGCCAATCGCCAGCCTTGACCGGCTTGTATACCTTGGCGAACACCGACTGCGATGCGGCTCGCACGCGCCAGACCTCGCGAGGCCCGTTACGCTTGATCAACTCGGCCGCCGGTTCGGTTCGCAGGTTGAGCCAGTCTGGCGCACCCGGGTCGGCCAGAAGCTGCGCGTGCTCGGGCACACAGCGCCAGGAGAAACCGCGGCACGAGAGGGCAACCGTACCGACAGCGTCTGCATCCGCCTCAAGCGCAGCATCGGCGGGGCTGTTCGCCTGCAACGTCCCCTCTCGAGAATGTCGAAAGGCCTGGGTCGATCCCATTCCACGTGCTCGTCGATCTCGCCCGCTTGCCCCCTCACAAACAAAGGCAAGTATAGGCCGTACCGAAGGTTGTTGCAATGTGGCCGGTCTTGTGTGACTCCTTGGCAGGTGCGTTGACACGCCTCCAGACCACCGCTAGCATCCAAACGGTCAGAAAGACGCAAATCAGTAATGCATGCGATAACGGTTGTGGCGTCGCCGATGCGGGCCGCGGTGCGCGGCGCACGAACCCTCCTGCAAGCGAGGTACACATGGCCGGCAAGTTCCAGCACGTAACGGTGCCGTCGGAAGGCGAGAGGATCACTGTCCGCGACGGCAAGCTTCAGGTACCCGATCACCCGATCATCCCGTTCATCGAGGGCGACGGCACGGGCCCGGACATCTGGCGAGCGAGCCAGCCGGTTTTCGACGCCGCCGTTCGGAAAGCCTACGCCGGGAAAAGGAAGGTCGCCTGGATGGAGGTCTTCGCCGGGCAGAAGTCCTTCGATCGCTTCAAGAGCTGGCTGCCCGACGACACCGTCGAGGCGTTCAGGTATTTCATCGTCGGCATCAAGGGGCCGCTGACCACCCCTGTGGGCGGCGGCATCCGATCGCTCAACGTCGCCCTCCGGCAGACGCTGGATCTGTACGTCTGCCTGCGCCCGGTCCGCTACTTTGCGGGCGTGCCCTCGCCGGTCAAGCGGCCCGAAAAGGTCGACATGGTGATCTTCCGCGAGAACACCGAGGACATTTACGCCGGCGTGGAGTGGGCGGCCGAAACGCCCGAGGCCAAAAAGATCGTCACTTGGCTCCAGGAAGAGATGGGCGTCACCAAGATCCGCTTTCCTCAGACCAGCGGCATCGGCATCAAGCCGGTCAGCCGCGAGGGTACCGAACGTCTCGTCCGTGCCGCCATCGATCACGCCCTGCGCTACAACCGTAAGAGCCTCACGTTCGTGCACAAAGGTAACATCATGAAGTTCACCGAGGGGGCGTTTCGCGACTGGGGCTACGCGCTGGCCCAGCGCGAATACCGCGACAAGGTGGTCACCCAGCGCGAGTCGTGGATCCTCGGCAACAAGGACGACAACCCCGATCTCAGTGACGAAGACAATGCTCGCATGATCGAGCCCAGCTACGACGGCCTTCGCGCCGAAGATCAACAGACGGTCCTATCCGAGGTGCGGCAGACGCTCGCCGCGATCGGTACGACACACGGTGGTGGTCGATGGAAGAGCATGCTGCTGGTCAAGGATGCCATTGCCGATATCTTCCTCCAGCAGGCGCTGACCCGTGCCGACGAATTCGATCTGGTCGCCACCATGAATCTCAACGGCGACTATGCCTCCGACGCCCTGGCCGCCCAGGTCGGTGGTATCGGCATCGCGCCGGGCGGTAACATCAATTACCAGACCGGGCACGCCATCTTCGAGGCCACCCACGGCACCGCCCCCAAGTACGCCAACCGCGACCAGGTCAACCCCGGCTCGGTGATCCTCTCAGGAGACTTGATGTTCCGTCACCTCGGGTGGGACGAGGCGGCCGACCTGATCCTCAAAGGCATGAGCGGCGCCATCGCCGCCAGGACCGTCACCTACGATTTCCACCGACTCATGGAAGGCGCCACCAAGGTCAAGTGCTCCGAATTCGGCCAGGCTATCATCAAACATATGGATGACTAACACTACAACGCTAAGACGGATCCCGGCGTGCCCGTAACATCTTGTCGTATAGAGTGTTAGATCCGCTCAGCGATGTCGGCCAAGCCAGCAGCAGGTGCCCGACACCTCTGCATCGCCGCAAAACACCCTCTGAACGCTTCTCTGGCCGGCTTCTTGAGGATCGACCAGTGTCCCAGGCCGACGTATCTAGCGTTGTAGTACTAAGCGCGGGCCGCGGACGGGCTCGTCCGATGCGGCAAGCAGCCCGTCCGTCGGTGCGTGCTTCACGCGGCGAGCGGCCGTCGGCCATAAGACAGCCGGTGTGAATTGAGCAGAGAAGACTCTTCGGAGAAGGCGCGCCCCAAGCTTCGACCCATCGAGGTCATCCCTACCACGCAGGGCGGCCGACGGATGATCACCCTCCACGACCCGACCGGCCTGGCCCGCGGCGTGGCAAGCCTCTCACCTGTCGCGTTCTTCATCGTGTCGCATTTCGACGGTCGGCATGATCTGACCGAGATCCAAGCCAACTTTACGCGCCAATTCGGTCAGGTGTTGCCCCTTGAGCGCATACACGAGATGATCGAACAGCTCGAAGAGGCCGGCTACCTCAGCGGGCCGCAGTTCGAACGCCGCTATGCTCAACTCGCCGAGCGGTATCGCAGCGCCGCCATGCACCACGTCCACTCGCCCCTCGAGCCCCAACAGCTCGAGGCGGGACTTGCCGAAATCGTGGCCGACACCGAGCGCACCGCGAAGGGCCCCCCTGTTGTGGGCATCATCGCGCCGCACCTCGATTATGAGCGCGGCAAACGCTGCTATGCTGCCGCCTACGGCGCGCTGCGGCGGCGTTCGGCCGCTCGTCGGTTCGTGATCCTCGGGACCAACCATTTCGGCCGGGCACGCGGCGTGGTCGCCACCGACAAACCGTTCGAGACGCCTCTCGGCGTAACGCCGATCGACACACAGCTTATGGCCGCGCTGCGTACGCGCTGTGGCGATGTCCTGTTTGAGCACCAGTTCGATCACCAGCACGAGCACTCCGTCGAGTTGCAGATCATGCTGTTACAGAAGTTGTTCGGCCCGGAGCAGATTCACATCGTCCCGCTGCTCTGCCCCGACGCGTGCGACGCGCAGGAAGAGAGCAGTTCGGCCCAGCCCAGCCTCGCCAATGTGGCCGAGGCTTTGCGCGCCGCGGTCCGTCAGGGCACCGACCCCATTTGCATCGTGGCCGGCGCCGACTTCAGTCACGTTGGACGACGCTTCGGCGATGACCGCAACCTCGACCGCGACTTCCTTCAGGAAGTCGAACAGTACGACCGTCAGTTGCTGCATCGCATCGAACAGAACGACCCCGATGGTATGCTCGAGATGCTCCGACAAGCGCGAAATCCCACCAAGGTGTGCAGCAGCGGGTGTCTCTACATCGCGCTGGCCGCCCTGCCCGACGCCAAAATTGAGTTGTTACATTACCACCAGGCCGCCAACCCCGAGATCGAGACCGCCGTTACCTCGGCCGCACTGGCCCTGACGCGCTGACGGTGTAGTCCGATATGTCATCCCATCCGGTCGCCCGCACGCGGCGATCTCCACCCCGGTGTCGGGCATCGCCGCCCTATGAACGCGAGCCCGACCGTGCTCGCCGTGACAGGCACGCCACAACGCGGCCTGGCGAGGGTACAAGGCGGCATGCGCGCAGCCCGGGGCCTCTTGTCGCAGAACCTGGGGCACGATAAAATTGCAGTAACGGAGGGTCGTCGCTGTCGGCAGTTGCCGACGCCTGAAGGGGGGGTCAACGGACTGTCCAGAGACTGGGCGCCGGCCCTTCGGATTCGGAGGGTGCGATGTGCGCGTGTTCAGGTACAGGCGGAACCCGCCCCAAGCGGGCGCGGTAACTTGCTCGCGGGGTGGCGCAGGCATACGTCATTTTTATTTCCGGAAGGAGGAATGGGCATGAGAGCAAACTGCTGGCTTATGGCACTGGCCCTGACGGCGGCGGTCGCGATGCCCGCTAGGGCCGGTCAGACCACGCCGGGCAGCGGCATGATCTTCGTTGCCGACAGCAAAGACGCCGTGGGAAACAACCCAGACTTTGACACCGAATATCCGTACCCCCACGTCTCGACGCGGGCAGGCGATGCCATGCTGGGCGTCGGCTACGGGGTGGTCAACTGGAACGCCGGGTACTGCACCGCGGGCCAGCAGGCGCGGTTGGCCAAGTGGAACGATCCGAACGACGACTATGAAAAGCTGGGCACCTGGGAAGGCGGCGGCTCGTGGACGGATATCACCTATGCCGGGCGTGGTCTGGTCCGCTATGACGAAGACACGTATCTGGTGCTGTGTACCCAGAGTAACCCGGAGAACACCAACGCCGCAAGCGTACCGGCGGTTCTCCAGGTGGAGTACTACGACGACTGGTTCACCAGCCCGCCCTACACTGATGATCAGTACCTCGACAGTGTCAACTACGACAGCGTGTACCTGCTGCGGGCGGCGCCCCGACCGGATGCGGCGCAGTGGGGTCCGCAGCCGCAGGACACGTTCCTGACGCCGCCCGGGCCGTGCGACTGGTCGTGGACGGGCTGCGGCACCGTCGGCAAACTCCAGTTTGCTGACACCGCGACGATCGGTCCCAGCTACGCGTGGGACGACGACCCGAACGCCAACCCTATGTACGATTACATCACGTTCTGCAGCCTGGGGCAGAACTTTCAATCGGTGGACAATGCGTGGGGCCCGTTCCGGCACGACGGCGACTTGTACAAGGACTCCCGAGATGTCAGCGGCAGAGCGAGCGAGGACTTTGCCGACAGCTCCGCGCTGGAGCTTGTGGCGTTCTACGGCGAGACCGAGAACGTGCTGTACATGACGCAGTATGCGGGTCGAATCTACAAAATGGTCGGCGCCAAGAACCTGGGCTGGCGTCGGCGCGCCGGCCAGGCCGCGCCGGACACGCGTCTGGGTGACGGGACGAACATCACGCAGACGCCCAATTACTTCTTCCCCCTGTACGTGGGCGGCAGCTTGTACGCGGCCGACACCTCCGGCGGCGGCCCCGTGATCGGCGATGCGATCCTTGCGGACCCCAACGATCCGAATGGCCCGTATGTCGGGACGGCGATGACGTCGGTGGAACTGTTCAATGCGGCCCTTCCGTACGACCCGAACGACCCGAACACTCTGGACCCCGTCGTGACGGATCGCCATTACACGGGCTTGGCCGTGGACTGCGGGGGCCGGGTGTATGCGGTGAGCGAGCGGATTGTCAACGGCAACGGTGACGAGCCTGCCGCGAAGTTCCGGGGCGTCCAGGCGGACGTATGGAACTATGCACCAGGCGAGTACGGTCTGTACCGAATCGAGAAGGCGTCGAATCTGTTTGGCGATCCGAACACCACTCCCGTGGCGGTAGGCGACACGTTGGTGCTGACGGAAGGTTCGGTGGATCCATCGTTCCTCAACGTGGAGTTCACGATTGAGGCGATCGATCCGGGTGGCGTGTTTGCCAAGCTGGACGGTGACTGCGGCGATTCAGAGGGCGCCTTCAACGTGTCGTACACGGTCTACTCGCCGGGTGCGAGTCCGATTCCCGATCCGAACACCAACCCGTTCACCAGCCAGGCGCTGATCGACGTGTACCTGCCGGACGGTACGCTGGATACCATCATCGACCTGAACACGCTGGTGCGTCCGGACGGCGTCTCGCTGGGCGATTATCGTTATGACGGCGGCAACATCCATGGTGTGATCATTCACGGTGACGTGGAGATCGACCCGGGGCTGGTGTACGACCCGAACGATCCGAACTGGCCGCTGGATCCGCTGGGTGAGGATGTGACGCGTCTGTGGATCTACTGTGCCGGCGGTGACGAAGACCCAAGCACCGACGACGGCTTGGATCTGGTGGTGGTGGACGTGAGCATCGCTGCGAACGGCACGGTGGCCGGCGCCTCCTTTGTGGGCGGCATCGATGATGGCGACATCGACATCGGGATGTTTCACCAGGGCGACTATACCCGGGGCTTCAATCCATGGGACAAGTGGATCGCCTTCAGCGAACTGGAGTTCGACGGGGCGAGCAACCTGGTGGCCATCGGCGGCCGCGGCATGGACGGCAACCGCTATGCGGGCGTGACGGCTGCGAGCGTCAAAGAGGCCGTGGCCAGGATGCTTGGCGAGGCGGCCGGGGACCCGAACGATCCCAACAACGACGCGATCGTAGGCATCAACGGCTTCAACATGGATATGGACATCTACGGCTTCAAGACAGCGTACGGCTTCGCGTTCGCCGACTCGCCGTTGTGGAACAATGGTTCGAAGACCGTGCCGCCTCCGACGGTGGAGTTTGACGCGGTCAGTTCGAGCGGAGACGAGTCGGTCACTCCGGTGAATCTGAGCGTTTCACTCAGTGCCGCGTCGGACCAGACGGTGACGGTGGACTACGCGGTCACGGGTGGCACGGCTGTGGACCCGAACGACTACGCGATTGCGGCCGGTCCGCTGACGTTCGATCCGGGCGTTACGCAGCAGGACATTGTCATCACCGTGGTGGATGACGGGTTGGTCGAATCGGACGAGACTATCGAGGTCACGCTGAGCGATCCGAGCAACGCCATACTGGGGACCAACACGGTCCACACGTATACGATCAACGACAACGATGTGTATCCGACGGTGGCGTTCGATCTGGTCAGCTCCAGCGGTGACGAGTCGGTCACTCCGGTGAATCTGAGCGTTTCACTCAGTGCCGCCTACGTCGAGACGGTGACGGTGGACTACGCGGTCACGGGTGGCACGGCTGTCGACCCGAACGACTACACGATTGCGGCCGGTCCGCTGACGTTCGATCCGGGCGTTACGCAGCAGGACATAGTGATTACCGTTGTGGACGACGGCGAGGCGGAGTCGGATGAGACGATCGAGGTCACGCTGAGCAATCCGAGCAACGCCACACTGGGGACCAACACGGTCCACACCTACACGATTACCGACAATGAGCCACCAACTCTGATCGACAGCGAGCCCCAAGCGGACAGTTCGCTGCCGAAGACGCAGAACAACCTGCTCCTGTGTGTGTTCGACAAGCCGATCACGCTTCCGGTGGGCAATCCGTTGGTCATCCAGGACATGAGCGATCCCAACGTGCCCTGCAACGACGTCAGCAACCTGTTCACGTATACGATTGATGCGGACGATCCGAACGGCTGCACGCTTCAGGCGAAGGAGAACGGTGCCCAACTGACCAACTTACGTTGGTATCAGGTCAACTCGGCACTTGGTTGGACGACGGTCGAGCCGTTCCAGTTTGAGGTGTACACGCTGATAGGCGACTGCGAGGGCGGCGGGCGCGTGAGCACGCTGGACTATACTTGCGTCAAGGGCGCTATAGGTCAGCGAGGCGACGTGCGCGAGGACCTCGACGGCGGTGGCCGCGTGACGACGGGCGACTACTTGGTCGTCAAGAATAACCTTGGGCCTCGGAAGCCCCCTAAGCCGGCGCTGTGTCCTGCTCCGTAGTGGCCGGTCGCGGTCAACTTCAAAAGTGAGAAAAAGGGGCCGAGCTGCCACGGCTCGCCCCCTTTTTCCCATTGTGGGTGAAGGCGTGTCGTCCTGGCGGATCGCTTGGTCGGGCCCTTCCAACCGCTCCGTGCAACACGATGACCCGCGCAGCCAGAAACAGGGCCGTGAACCATCGGGGGCGGGCGCCAAACGGCTCGTGTTGCCAGGATACAGAACGTAGGGCGGGTTCCCCCCGCCTTTCTGTATCAGGTTGAATCAATCGCTGCCGGCCGTGCCGCCGACAACACAGAATGGTTTTTGCACCCTTGCGCGTCGGGTGCCACTGGCGGCTCGTCCGCCAGTGGCGTTGCCCCTTGCGGTTACGGACATTATCGGGTAGCATCTAGCCATCGCACATGGGATGGCCGCTTCATCTGCCGAGAAGGGCGTCGGCGTTGCGGGAGATACAGCAGAGCACAAAACCGGCCCGGCCCGAGGTTCGAGAAACGGTCGCCCAAACGGACGACGGGACATCGACGCCGGCCCATGCGGGGGTCCTGCGAGCTGAAGAGGTCTTCAAGAAACCGGATAGGCCATAGTGAGAGGTCGATCGTGATCCTCGCAGAGGTATCCCATACGGCCGCACAATCCGCCATCGCCCTCGGGTCTGCCGTGCCGGTGGTCTTGTCCTGGCATCGCAGCAAGCCCATTGTCTCTGCAATCATTCATGACGCTCTATCTTGGTTCTATGTCATATACTTTGCCCTCACACGTCGGGAGGGCGAACCGTGATGTGCCGCATGCCTGCCCGGCCACGTGCCCGGATCGCGGACAGCGAGGGTGGCATGTCCAAGCGAAGTGCGTGGGCATGTTCGCCTTCGTCGCACATAGTCGCGCGCAAGCCCCGCGCCGGGACACGCCCCACAGTCTGGGATTCGCCGTCCACCACGCCTGGTCCGTTTAGCCGCGACCCAGCGGGGAGCGCGGTCGCGCGGCATGCCCAATCGTGGCGCGCCGGCGGGTGGCACGGTCCGGCGCAGCCGGGCCGCAAATCCACCTCCTCGCTTCATGCGCCACGGGCCGCCGACGTGGACAACACGCCGGCCACCCCGAACCCATAGCATTCGCCCCGTTGCCTCGGTCCACTCTCACCCCTTCAACACCTCTTCCCCCTCGCTCGGCTCGGGAATACCCAGCATCTGATGCGCCCACCGTCGCGGCACCTGAATCCCCAACTCGTTCGCCGCTACCGCCAGCACGTCGGCCAACTCCCGCAAATCCCGAGGCCGCTCCAGCTTCCGCCGAAAATACGGCACCGGCACGTCCATCCCATACTTGAGCTGCGCCATCGGCCGCAGCACGTCCCGCCGGATCGTGCGACCCTCCTTGCGAATGTCGTCCTCCCGCAGATCCCGCCGCACGCGATCGTGAACCTGCGACGCCGTCAACGTACCCGCCGCACCGGTCGTGTCGGTCGTCAACGTCTGGCCCAGCCACGCTTTGCTCATCTCGTGATTGAGAAACCCGCACAGCTTCTCGTACGGGCTGCCCCCCTGCCCGCCGTGCTTCGGCTCGATCAGCTCCAGCTCCACCGCCTTGCTGAAGATCCCCGCCGCATCCGAGCCAAGCTGCTGAAGCATACCCAACAGCTCGCGCTTCTCCTCGGCCGACGCCGACGGCTCATACCGCGCCAGCCGAATCGGCATGCCGTACACCTCGGCAAACACCAGCCAGTCGCGCAGCGCATAGTGCTTGCCCAGAAACGCCAGCGCCGACACCCGCAGCAGCCCGCCCCGCGACGCATGCCCCGCGCAACTGAACGGCGTGTGCACCACGAACTTGTTCGGCGTAAGCGCGATCCCGTCGTAAGGCTGCTCCTGCGTCAAAATCCTTGGCCGATCCAACTCGTCGAACGCCAGCCGCGTAAAGTCCACCGGCACGATCTCCGCCAGCCGATGCCCGCCCGCGCCGGCCTCCCACACCAGTTCCGCCACGGCGATGTTTCGCCCGACCGCCAGCGCCAAATGCTGCAGCACCTCGTCGAACGTCTCCAGCCGCGCAAGCTGCCGCCGACAGTAATCCGCCGCCTCGTCGGCCAGCGACCGGTCCACCCCGTCGCTTACCTCCGCCGCCGAGACCACCTCCCAATCCAGCCCCGTCAGCGCCAGCCGACGCGTGTGCGCCACGCTGAACAGATGCGCGTCCTTCTCCTCCATCTGCTCGTAGAGTTGCATCGCCGCATCGAGAGCCCCGTCGTCGGCCGCACGCAAAATCTGCCCCAGCCGCGACGGCGTCAGCCCGTCGGCTGGATAGTCCCGCCACGTGTCCTCCCGCCGCCTTGTGATCAGCCGCCCCGGCTCCGGCGCGGTCACCTGCCGCGTCGGCCGCACCGCATTGATGATCCGCCTGGTAATCGACATACCCCCGTCCTTCCTGCCTCGATCGCGGCGCGCGCCGTACCGCACGCCCCTGGTCACCAGATCCCCGCCCGCTCGAACCGCAACCGCCTCGCCGACACATACTCGCGCTTGCCGCCGGCCACACTCTCAGCCGCACGCACGCCGAGCGCCGCCGCCCAGAACCGGTCTGCATGCCCGCCGACCGACCGGTCGGCCTCAAACCGCATCTGCCCGCCGGCCGTCATCGACCGACGCACGGAGTGAAAGTCGTTGCGAATCGCTTCATCCACCGGTAGCCGCAGCCGGCGCTGCTCGAGCCGAACACGCAAACGTCCCGCCAACTCACTCTTAAGTGACGGCGTGAAGCTCAGCCCCTCCACACGATGCCCGCCGAACTGCTCGGCCGCCTGTTCGGCAAGCTGCATGCCCAGCCCGCCCTCGTCGATGCAGCACCGACGCACGCCGCGCAGCAACAGCACCGATGCGATCATCTCCGCCTGCTCGCTGAAGCTGGTCATCGCAAGCTCGACCACGCCCGCCGTGGTCAGCACCCCGTCCAGCTCGCGACGCCAAAGCCAGATCACCGTCAGGTCCCGCCGCCGGCCGATGTCCACCCCGACGAACAGCTCTGCGTCGCGATCACGACCCAGCGCTGCAAGATCGAGCTGCTTCTCGATCGCCGGATCCTCACACGCCGCGATCAGTGCATACGGCAGCAGCGACTCAGCCTCGTCGAGAAACTCGCACAGGAATTCCTGCCGGAAGATCTGCTCGTCGCCCAGCGCTTCGCGGATCTGCCCCAGGTCGGCGTCCAGCCCGGCCTCAATCGCCTGCGGCAGCGTCACCGTGCTGCGCTCGAACCGCTCGTTGGCCGCCAGCCGGGCGAACATGTTGTCGCGCCCCTTGGGGGTGCTGGCTACATCCAGCTCTCCCTGTCCGCGTAGCAACGCCGGAAACATCGCCGCCCAGATCGCCCGATCATCGCGGTGCATGGCGAACTCATCGAGAAACACGTCGCCCGTAAAGCCCCGCACCGTAGCCGGATTGGCCGGCAAGGCGATGATCCGCACGCCGCCCGCCAGCTCCACCTGCTGCCGTCCCAGCCGCACACCGTCCAGCGGCCCGCCGCTCACTTGGCCCGTGGCGACCCGAAGCGCCTGACAATGCTGCCGAACTTTCAGCATCACCTCACGGCTCTGCCGCTCGCCGGCCGACAGGATCAACTGCGTCCGTCGCCGCGCCAGCCCCCGCAGCACCCGCCGCAGCGACAACGCAAAGCTCTTGCCCGTCTGACGCGACCAGCAGCACCACACAAACCGAGCCGGCGACTCCACCACCCGCTTCTGGTAGCTCAACAGCGGAACGATCGTGTCAGGTCCTTCTCGCACCCAGTCCCCCAGCACTGTGCCGAACATGCCTCGCCCGGCCCCGCGCGCAAGGCAGGGGCCCTCCCAATAACCAACTGGTCAGGCGCTTCACTTGGCGCCCTGTCGACTGATCCGCCCTTGCCTTCCGCAGCCCGGCCCGGTACAGATGCACGCGCATGCAACCTCAGGCGGCTCAACCACCTAGCTCACCTCCGATCCGGAGAAGGCCTATGACCGTCATCGCCCCTCGTCGACTGACTGTCACGGTCGTTGTGTGCGGGCTGCTGGCCGTCGGCACGGCGAGCGCCGCACCGCCCGGCAAGTGGCTGATCGATCTGGGCCGGCACGACGCCGCCCTGCGACAGGCCGCACCCACCGACGCCGACGCCGTCCACGTGCTGACCCTCATGCAAGCCGCCGCCCGCCTCGAACCGGGGCTGCCCGAGGCCCACTACTGGCAGTACGACCTTTTCAGTCGGCTCGGTCAGCACGCCCAGGCCCTCGATGCGCTCGACCATTACGTCCGCCTGCAACCCGACGATCGGGTCGCGCAACTGCGGTGGATCGAGCTTCGCGTCGAGCAGGCCCAGACGGCCGAGGACCGCATCAACTTCTGCTGCAGCCTGCTCGAACCCGACGATCTACCCGACCTGGTTCGCAGCGACCTGCATCGCCACCTGGCCGTGCTGGGCTATGGCCGCGGCGAGGATGAGCTGGCCGACCAGCACCTCGAGTTGGCCGTCAAGCTCTGCCCCTACAACATCGCGGCAGCGCGTCTGGCCATCGAGATGGGTCGGCAGAGCGGGAAAGCGATTTCCCAGGTAAGAATGATTTTGTCGCTGATCGGCGCCGCACCGGCCCGGCTCGACTTGGTATGGCAGTTGGGCCAACTGCTTGACGACCTGTCGCTGCACGCCCAGGCCAAGTCGTGGTACGAGCACGCCCTGGCGATGCATCGCCGCAGCCATCCCGACTCGCCACCGGCCGCGCCGCATCTGTTCGACCTGGCCCGCAGTCTGGCCGACGCCGGCGAACTGCGCAAGGCGGTCGAGGTGTGTGAGCAGGCCATCGAGGCCGACCCGTCCTACACCCGCGCGCGACTGCTGCTATGGCACGTCGCCTCCAAGCTCGGCCAGGACGATCTGGCCCGCCAGCAGCTCGACACGGTCGACCAGCAATACCAGCAGCGACATGCCGCCGTCGTGCAGCAGCGCGACTGGCAGGCGGCTGCACGCATGGCTTGGTTCTATGCGATCTATCGGCCCGCCCCGGAGCGTGCTACGGAACTGGCGACTCTAGCGGTGGGCGCCTCGGGATCACATCCCGAAGCCATGCGGGCGATGGGCTTTGCCGCGCTTGCGGCCGACGACTTCGACAAGGCCGTCGAAGTGCTCAAGCCGTTGGCCGAGGCCGACCAGACCGCGGCCCTCGGTCTGGCCCGCGCGTATCTGGGCAAGGGCCGGAAGTCTGAAGCTCTCAACGTGCTGGGCCGTGCCGCCTCCATGCGCTACAGCGGCGTGATCTTCGAGCAGATCGCCGACCTGCTCGCCCAGAACCAGCAGCCCGTACCTCAGCCGCCCGACCGCAGCGACATCCTCAAGCTGCTGAATGACTTCGATCGCCGCGTGTTCGAGTTCGCTGAAGATCCGGACAAGTTCATCGAGTTGAGCGTCCGGCCCGCTGACGATTCTGCAACGGTGCCGTTGAGCGGGCCTTGGTTGATGCGCTTGGAGCTGCGCAACATCAGCCAGGTGCCTATTACCTTGGGGGTCGACATGATGGTCAACCCCGAGGTGCTCGTGTCGATCGTCGACCAGGCCGACCGCGAGCGGCGGTTCGACAACGCCTGCGTCGTCTGGCTCAATCGCACGCCGGTGTTGATGCCCGGCCAGAGCATAACGGCTACACAGAGCGTCGACGTCGGGCCGCTGCGCGTGGTCTCGTGCCGCAGCCCACAACTCGAGCATCGGTTGAGTATCGAGGCGATTGTCTGTCCCAAGCAGGAGCAAAACGGCTCGTGGGTGTGCGACGTGGGTGGGGTGCGGGCCCAGCCGGTGCAGCTGGTGCGTTCGCGCATGACGGCCTCGCCGGAACAGATCGACGCAGTGATCGCCGCGACCACCACGGGCCCGTTGGACCTGCGATGCCGCGCGGTAGATTCGCTCGGCGCGCTGCTGGCCGAGGCCCAGTTGCTGGGCGCGGGCGAGATTGAATACGACGCGATTCCGGTCGACGTCGAGTCGATCCGCAACACCTTGCAGGTGCGCCTCATGGACAACGAGCCATTGATCCGCGCCCGCGTGCTGGCAGCGCTGCACGTCGCCAGCCTGGATGACGAACTGGTTCGCATGGCCGCCCGCGCGCTAAGCGACTCGCATTGGCTGGTGCGACTGATGGCCGTGCGGCTCTTCGCCGACAAGCATAAGAGCAAGTTCGCACCCGTTATCGACAAGCTTAGCTACGACGATCCCGATCCGCTCGTCCGCCAGCTCTGCCGCGCGTACCGCGCCATCTGGTCGGCCACCGGCAGACGTTGACACGGCTCGCCGACCGGCCGGCAGCACAACCTGGCAAGTGCTGTAACTGCACATTGAGGTGCAGCGGTCGAGCGACCGCGGGAACACATGGTCCGATCCCGTAACCGTCGAAGGCCCGCTCGGCTCGAACGTGCGATTCGCACCCCTCCGCCTGGACGACGGGACATTACTGCTGCCCGCCTACGAGGGCCTGATCCACATCCTTTACTCGCACAATCGCCGCACGATCGGCCACATCACGTGCAACGAGGCGTGGATCGCCGCCGCCGACTGACGGCCGGTGCTGCCTCCACACAGCGAGGGGACGGGCTCATGCTTCGTTCGGTGCTGACGCCGCCACGCTTTCTCTTAATATCTCATAACCCACCGTCCCGCCCGGCGTCACCGTAGCAGACGAAGTAGCTGCAAGCTCCACCGTGAACGTCGCAGCATGGACGCATGCAGAGCACGCCAGCAGAGGTCCTATCGTACGAAACATCGCGTGACCCATTGTCGCTCTCCATTCAGGCAACCCCTGAGCGCTCGCTGTTCGACACCTCTGGCCCCACGGGCGACACGGCGATCGATACACCACCATGCTTAAGGGGGGAAAGCTTCACGTCAGCGATCTAATGTTGAATGTAGTCACGTGATAGCGTATAAGCCGCCATAACTCGCTCGCTCCGTACCGGAGAATATAACTTCTCGACTTCGACCATCCCAAGCGCCGCAAGGTGGCGGGTCCGAAGTGAGCAGGACGCGTCAGAGCGAGTCCTTTGTCAGCGCTCTGTCGCTTTCGAGTTGGTCCAGTTTCTTGGGCACACACCGGGACATCGCCACAGCCGAGCCATTCCGGATTCTTGTGACGTTCTTGAAGCCAAAAGGCAGACCTGAATCGGTGGCATCGCCAGCCCGCCGGGAGCGGGACAAAGAGAAATCAGGTCTTGCTGCAAGAACCTCAATGTGCAGGTGAGGCCCGGTCGTATTACCGGAATTCCCGACTCTGCCCAGATACGTTCCTACCGAGACGACATCTCCCACGCCGACCTGAAGGCTGCGGGCGAGCATGTGGGCGAGCAAGACGTATTGGCGGTCAGGCGTTTCAATCAATACATGGTTTCCCACGAGTTTCCGCAGGCTGACAGGTTTATAGCCGATCGTTTGCTTGAAGGTCCTGCGGTAGTCTCGCTGGCCGTTCGAACACGACGCGACGACGCCGTCTGCTGGGGAGTACAGTGGTTGGCCCAGAGAGGAGAAGTCGTCCAGCTCGACTCTGCCTGGTTCTGACTGTAGATGGATCTCCATGTCGTCAGGAGTCACGAAATCGAATCCAAACTGAAGACCAAGGCAGTGATGGTCTGTCCTGGCGTTGGCGGCGGTCCATCTGCCTGCGAGCGGAAACTCGAGCCAGATCGTTTTGTATGTGGAAAGTTCTACCTTGCGGGCTACGCACGTACTCTTTCCATGTCGGCTGGAAAAGAGCATCTGCAAAGTGACAGACCGAGGGGCCTTCACCTTTCCGTCATCGGAGATTGTGGCAACGAGCAGGCCTTTGCGGGCGAGAGAACGGCTGCCTTGCGTGATGAGACGGTCCAGTCTGTCCCCAGAGCAGGTGCGCGTGCGAGAGCGCTGCCTGCCCTTCACGCAGATGCGAATCTCTTGAAGCATCCAGGCTCGGCTGGTCCGGTTACGCGAGGCCGCACGGACTCTCCATCTTGGCAGGGATGCGTCCGTCGCACAGAACACCTGGGGTGGGATCGGCATCAGGTCGATTGCCATTGAGGTCATGTCCCCCTAACAGCGGTTAGCCAACTGTCGGACAGGGCTGCCAGGCCGACGTCGATGCTATGCCATACGTTTCCTGAGCCGGGATTTCCCGGATCGCTTCGGTCCACGATCGTCGTGGGCCTGTTCGAGGAGTATATTGCGTGTCCAGACGTGGGCAAGGTCTTTCCGCACGCTAATAACCGGGCATCGGCCTGCCACCGGGGCGTGATGCCGCCCAAGGCGGCCGGCGTAGGTTGGTGACGATGGAGCCCCCGCGCGGGAATCCCGACGTACGTCGGGGCCCTGGTGCCATTCGACCTGGCACACAGTACGACGCTCGCGGTCCCAACTGGCGGGCCTGTACATGAAACTGTGGTAGCACACCAAGGGCTTGGTCGGCGGACGACCCACGGGGGGGGCACACCGGCGTTGCAGCGGTCACCACCCCACATTATGCTCCCTGCATGGTATGCCGATCACTCTGATTATTGTTCGGCCAGAGCAAAGGACGCCATTCGACAATGACTATGCTGAATAAGAAGACGGTAACAATCATGCGAGATTTGGCCGCTCGCGTAGCGGACATTGCTGCGCTGCCGGCGCAGGAAGAGAAGCGGGCGACGTGGCGCAAACTGAACGCGCGCACACCGGTTCGCCCCATGGTGATGGTTGACCAGGTCTGCTGGAATGAGATGAACATCAACGATGAGTTGACCCTGCAGTGCGCCGACGCCGAGTGCCGCAAGTATGAGGAGCATCTCCGGCGCACACTCTACCAGTGGCGGCATTTTCCCGTGGATATGGTGGTCGAGCCCTTCATCCGGGTGCCCAAGGCCATTCACAACAGCGGCTTCGGCGTCGAGGTGCGGGAGGAGACTGCCGTGAGCGACCCGACCAACGCGGTCGTGGGTCACAAGTTTGAAAACCAGTTTCAGACCGAAGACGACTTGGAGAAAATCCGCGTGCCGCAAGTCGGCCACGATTCAGCCGAAACCGAACGTCGTCTGGCCGTCGCCCACGAGCTCTTCGACGGCCTGCTTGAGGTGCGGCCCGGGGGTGCCCAACCGTACCTATCCCTGTGGGATCCAATCGCAACGTGGATGGGCGTTGAGAACGCACTGTATGCCCTGATCGACAGGCCTGACTTCATGCACCGCCTGTTGGCCCGCTTGACGGACGGTTACTTGAGCATGCTCGACCAACTGGAGGAACAGGGGTTGCTGTGCCAGGAGCAAAGCCTCATCCACTGCACAGGCGCCTATACCGATGAGCTGCCCGCGCCGGGTTACGACCCGCAAAGACCCCGCACGAAGGATCTTTGGATGTACGGACTGGCTCAGATGTTGTCCACCGTCTCGCCCGCCATGTTCAAGGAGTTCGAGGTGGACTACACCAGCCGCATCTGTTCGCGTTTCGGTCTGGTGTACTACGGCTGCTGTGATCCTCTGGACGGCAAAATGGCTGAAGTGCGCATGATTCCGAACGTGCGAAAGATTTCCATGAGTCCATGGGTCAACGAAGATCGCGGTGCAGCCCAGATCGGCAGCGACTTCGTCTACTCTCGCAAGCCCAGCCCCGCCTTTCTGGCGACAGGTCACTTCAGCCCGGACCAGGTCCGGACTGACCTGCTGGCGACTCGGGCGGCCTGCGACAAGTACGGCTGCCCGCTGGAGTTCATTCTGAAGGACATCAGTACCGTGGGCTATCAGCCGGAGCGGCTATTTGAGTGGGCCCGTACTGCAATGCAGGTGGTCGGTGGCTGATGTGAACAATGAGAACCAAGCCGAACCATTGTGCGTTCTGGCGACGACTGGCAGCCGCGACGGAAGCAGTCGTTCGCGAAAGATGATGAAGATGGAATACCGGTTCGCAACCGACAGTGATCTTGATCTGCTCGCCACGTGGAATCATCAACTCATTCGAGACGAAGGCCACCGAAATCCCATGACGGTGCCGGAGCTTCGAGAGAGAATGAAGAGATGGCTGAGCGCCGAGTACGAGGCCGTGATCTTCGGGGATAAGTCACAGCGGGTGGCCTTTGCACTGTACAAAGAGAATGCGACAGAGGTCTACCTGCGGCAGTTGTTCGTCAGGCCAGACTGCAAACGCAAAGAAATCGGGCGAGAAACAATGCGCATCCTCCGCGCACGACTATGGTCGCCTCGAAGGCGGTTAACGGTGGGGGTCCTGACAGCCAACGTTTCGGCTGTCGCTTTCTGGCGCTCAGTCGGCTACCAGGACTACTGCCTGACGCTTGAGATCATGCCGAATCAGAATGGCGAACACGCGCGTGCACCGGACGCGTTACCGCGCGCCCTGAGCGCCCCGCACTCGCTGGTGCGGCTGATGGCCGTGCGGCTTTTCGCCGACAAGCATAAGAGCGAGTTCGCACCCGTCATCGACAAGCTGACCTACGACGATCCCGAACCGCTTGTCCGCCAGCTCTGCCGCGCGTACCGGGCCGGCTGGTCGGCTGCGCGGAGGTAGTAAGACGTAGGGTGGGTCGTCGACCCACCACCAGGCTCAGAAATCCATGGCCGAGCAGCAACACCTTCCACCTCAGTCGGGCAGGCGCGGGCTCGCGAGCGTGAGTGAATAGATGACCGGCAGAAAGAAAACCGAAGAGGCGATGTCGCCCGGCGGAACCCGGGCGGTCCCGGCGGTGATCTGCTACGAGGGCATCTACGTCCGCGATCATTGAGACGCACTGACCGACTGTCCCTGGTGGTATCAGTCTTCGCCGGACGTCGAGCAGCAGCTTGCCTGGCGGCGCGATGTAATCGGGCGGACCGAGCAGGACTGGTTCGTCCTGTTTGCGTGCGCCAGCCGATCCAACCGGGCGGCCGCGGCGAAGCGAGAGCTTGTATCGGAGCTGGAAGTCGACCATGCGATCACGGAGCGGCGAGAGCCTTTACGGCTTCAACTTTCTTGAGGTCAACGGTGTGCTATCAGAGCACCGCGGGCGCACCGATCGTATCGCGGCTGCGGCCGATTGCGGATATATTGCCGCGTGCGATCGCTTGCATCTTACACACAGTACTGTGCCTGGCGTCGGTTGGTGATAGGATGTAGATCATTGGCAGCCAGGGCATTGTTGTTAGCAGTATAGACGACTGGGCTGGTGGGGATAGGCGTAGTGTGCGAGAACGCCACGAGGCATCGCAAGTGTTCGGTTGGCGTGTGTGTCCACGGAATGGAACGAGGAGCGAACGATGCATCGCGAGGCAGAGGTCACGATTCGAGAAATCACAGGAGGATTCGTCGGCACTCCCGAATTTCTGAAGCAGCTGACGGAAATCTCGATGAAAGGCAACAATTATAGCTTGTCAGACGAAGTTCGCTGGGACGCAACGATGTCGCACTTTCAGCGAGAGTTCTCCGACTTCGATGGCGAAAGCAATGTGTTTTTTGTGGCCGAGCAGGGAGAGAGGGTTATCGGTTTCACCCGTGGCTCAATACACCCTGGTCGGCCTGGACAATGGTGGCTTAACGGCCTGGAAGTTCGGGAAGAGCATCGTGGCGCCGGTGTGGGCACCAGGCTCACCCAGGCGCGCATCGAGGCATTGTCCAAACGTAGGATTACGAGCATCTGGGCGCGCATTGCCAAGAGCAATCTCGGATCACTCATCGTCGCTCACAAGCTCGGCCTGCGAATCCTGACAGATAGGGCAGAAACCATTACCGGAACGTATGATGACTCGGGGCGATCCTGGTTTCTCAGGATGAATCTTCCACGAGTGTAGTGGATTGTCCGGGTTGCCCACTGTTGGTGTGGCAGTCTTCTCTGTGCAATACGAGTTGATCAGAGCGTGGAGCATCTTGACTCAGAAATCCATGACCGAGCAGCGATATCTTCCGCCTCAGTTGGGCGGGCGCGGGCCCGCGACCGTGAGTTGACAAATGACCGGCAGAAAGAAAATCGAAGAGGCGATGTCGCCCGGCGGAACCCGGGCGGTCCCGGCGGTGATCTGCTACGAGGGCATCTACGTCCGCGATCACTGGGACGCACTGACCGACTGTCCCTGGTGGTATCAGTCTTCGCCGGACGTCGAGCAGCAGCTTGCCTGGCGGCGCGACGTGATCGGGCGGACCGAGCAGGACTGGTTCGCGTTGCCGGCGTGCCCAAGCCGGGCTGAACGGGCAGCCACGGTGATCGAACAGCGGGCCGACGGCGTCTACCGCGTGTGGGGGCACCGGCAGGAAAAACTCCAGCGGCCGGTGATTGGCGGTTGGGACCCACACGGCGTGTCGCGGCAGATATCGTTGGATCACTTGCCGGAGAGCTTGGGGCAGGTCGATGCGTCGATCCCTTCAGTCGATCCGTTCGACTCGGAGCGGTTCACATCGGAGGGACGGGGTGATCTGGCGGCCGCGCTGCTGGGGGAGTTCGGCAATAAGCTGTACCCCATCGCGCACGTGTCGTCGCCGTTGTGGCACTGTTACTCGCTGTGGGGGTTTGAAGGAATGATGGTGTTGATTGCCGAGCGGCCGGACCTGGTCCGTCGAGCGTGTGAGCGTCTCCTGGGCTACGCGGTGCGATCGGTGCGCCAGGCGGCGGCGCTGGGCGCGGCGGGCATCTGGGTCGAGGAGTGCCTGACCGACATGATCAGCCCGGCCGCGTTCGAGGCGATCAACGTTCCCGTGCTTGGCCGGTTGATCGGCAAGATTCGCAAGTGCGGCATGAAGAGCATCTACTACTACTGCGGCGACCCGGCGGGCAAGTGGGAGTCGATTCTCTCGCTGGGCATGGACGCGTTGTCTTTGGAAGAGAGCAAGAAGGGCTTCACGATCGAGCTTGCGGATGTTGTCCGGCGAGTGGGGGGCCGGTGTGCCGTGCTGGGCAACCTCGACGCCGTAGGGGTGTTGCAGAACGGCAGCGACCGACAGCTTCGCGACCAGATCGAGCGGCAGATTCGGATCGGAAAGAGCAACGGCAATCGGTTTATCATGAGTTTGGGCAGTCCGGTGACCCCGTCCACGCCGGTGGAACGGGTGGCGCGGTACGGTCGACTCGTGCGGCAGTTGGGGTGACGATCGTGGAGCGTCCAAGTGGGCGGGACTTGGATGAAACGGCGCGCTCCGGTTCGGGTCGCCGCTAAACGAACCGGGCGAGGTACAGCTCGCACGTATTCGGCGTCGTCGCCAACCGATGGAGGCGGGTCGTCTTCGAGAACTCAGACCAGGGGAATCCGTCCTGCTTACACTGAGATGGAAGTTACGCGGCAAACAGAGCGGACAGGGGTGGTGGCACGGGGACTGATCCGTGCGGTGGTGTGGTTGGGTAACGTGCACCGCCGGGCGCTGGGGGTGTACTTTTCGATTCTTGGGCCCGACGTGGCCTATGCGGTGACGGGTTGGCTGGGGCGGGCGCTGTATCGCCTGCTCGATCCGTTGCGGATGCAGAGCGAAGCGCAGGGCCGGGCGGCGCTGGCGGGACGCGTGCCGCGTGACGAGGTGCCGACGATGGCCGAGCGGGCATTTGTGCACCGCGTGTGGAACGTTACCGATCTCCTGCTGGCGGATCGGCTTTTGCATCCGGGCACGTGGTCTCGCTACGGCGGGCGGATTGCCGAGCGGCATCGGCGGCGGCTCGTCGAAGCCCTGGAGCGGAAGCAGCCGGTGATTCTGGTGACAGGCTACTATGGCCCGTTCGATCTGCTGCCGGTTTTTCTGGGGTTCAATGGGATCCGGGCCGGCGTGGTGTATCGGCGGCACGGCAACGCGGCCTTCGACGAGTATCGCCGTCGAGTGCGGAGTCGCGGGGGGTGCGAGTTGATTCCCCTGGAGCGCGCGGGGCAGCGACTGGGGGAGATCCTCGCGGGCGGGGGCGCGGTGGCGATCGTAGCCGACCATCACGTCCAGCGGGGCGGCCTGGCAGCCACCTTCCTGGGCCTGCCGACGAAGGTCATGCGCTCGGTGGGCCTACTGGCGTGGCGGTACGACGCGGACATCGTCGTGGCGGGGCTGCGGCGGGTAGGCGAGGGCTTTCGGTTCGAGATCATCGTCACCGACATCATGGATCACAGCGAGTGGGCGGAGGCGGACGATCCGGTGGCGTACGTGACGCAGCGATATCTGCGCGGACTGGAGGCGCTGGTACTGGGTGATCCGTCGCAATACCTGTGGGGCTACGCCCGGTGGGGCAGGGATGTAGCGCTGGAGCTTATGGCCGGCGATGCGACCACGGATGAGGGCTAGCTCTCGCCGCTGGAGAGGTCGACGATGGACCAGGCCAAGTCGACGGCCGACGTGACAATACCGCTGACCCCGGCAAAGGCCTTCTCGGTCAAAGGCATGCCGATCAACAAAGCCACCAGACCTGCGATGCAGAGCCGTATTCTGCCAAGACCCATCATCCACTCCTTTTACCAGAGCACATCGAGCCCGACCCGCCGGGCGTCAGGCGAGACTCGTCGCATGATTATACTATGCACTCTCGGAACGGATGCAAATAGGCGCGAGGGGGTGCGGATTGGCGGACGCGAACCGAGCTGAGTGTGGAATCCGTACTGTGACGCTCTTTGCCATGTCACGGCTACCCAAACATGGCGAAGCACGGCGCGCTCCGGTTCGGGTCGCCGCCAGGCGACCATGATCACCTCTTCCAGATGTCTGTCCACCTCGGCAATCTCTTCGGCCGCCCATCCGTTCGATGCCATACAGGAAGGTATCAACGCCGCGCTCAACGGCGAGACGGTGCTGGTGCTGGACGGTGAGTACACCGGCGTGGGCAACTACGACCTCGACTTTGGCGGCCGGCTGATCACGGTTCGGTCGGCTGGCGGCGCGGCCAGTTGCATCATCGACTGCCAGGGCCTGGGACGTGGGTTCTACTTCCACAGCGGGGAGACCGCCGCGGCGGTGGTGGAGGGATTCACAATCACCAACGGCCGCGCGAGCGGCGGCGGCGGGATGTCCAACTTTGGAGGCAGCCCCACAGTGACCCAGTGCACGTTCAGCGGCAACTCGGCGGGCTGGGGCAAACTTTCTGGCCAGCGCAAGTCGGGTTTTCGCGGCCAGTTAGGGTATATGTCCGATAAAAACGCGGAAGACTATTTGCCAAGTCCCCGCAGTGTGTTAAATTACTCTTAAGGCAGTTCTGGGGCACGGATGGGTGGGGGTGGCTGTGTGCCCTGCTGAAGTACATGACAGCGTGAGTTGGCGCGGATAGTGTCGGGATGAGAGGGTGGGGCTGTAACAGCGTGTTCTTTTTTGCTTTGGTTGGAGAGATGGCGCGTTTGAGTGTTGAGGAAAGGACGGTGGGTGAGGGTGGGCGCACCCTGAAAGGGTAATATGGTCACCTTAACCTGAAATCGAGCATCTCACGGGTGGGGTCTGGAGGAGGTCAAACCGAATGAAAGAGGTATGGGCGAAGGCAACAAACGTTCCTCGGGAGCGAAAGCGCGCGGGTAAAGCAATGTTTGCCCTGTTGGCGGGATTGCTCTTTCCAGCAACAGTCGCCCGCGCTGTCGTCTTCGGAGCAGGTCCACCTCCACCGGGAGCGCCAGGCGCCGGGAACAGGATGATCCTGCATCCGCCACCGAACGCAAATGATCTGCACATTACGTTCTGGTTCAAGGACGCCTACATTCGTGGTGGGCAGGCGAATTCAAACCAGGGCATCGTGGCGGCAGGACCCATCAACGCGCCGGGGTCTCAGCCCGACCCCAGGGCGAACAGCTGGGTCTCGGTGGATGTGGACAATGGGCCTAACAACTTTGCCGATCCACTGGTGCTGGTTGCAGATTTTTGGCTGGATCAGCGAAATCGAAAACGCTGGGTCGGCAACTGGACGGCCGGTGGCGTGCCAATACCTGAGGCGGTCATCCCGGCAGGTGGGTGGAACTGGGACCCGCCGAGACCGTCAGGGGTCGGCGACGGAAAATACATCCATCAGGGAACGATCTACAACGACATGGATAAAGAGGTAACGATTGAAGACCTGGCGTTCTTCGCCAGTATGGATTACGTTGCCAGCGAAGATCTGGGCGCGCTCGGCTACGGCCCAGTGGTGATTGAATCGGTCGTGCTTCAGGCTCACGAACAACTTACCTTTCAACTGGTGACGGACGGGCCGATGATCGGCGGGTACATTTACTTTCAGTATACTGCAATCGACGACATAGTTGGAGAGCAGGGGAGGCATCCGATCACCCCGGTCACCCCGGACCCAGCCGGTCAGACGGCCTCGCCCCTCCTGTTCATAGGCGACATGCGGAACAGTGGCGACCCGTGGCAGTGGACCCTGGTTGACACGGCCGTGATCGGCTTGTTCGACAAGAATTACACCAAGGAAGCCTCGGTGGGTGTCAGCTATTGTGTGGTCAACTGGGGTGCGCCACCGACCGATCCGAACGACCCCAACACCGGCGTCAGCGCGTGGTCTACGGCAAGCTGGGAGAACCGTGTGGGCCCGCGTGACCCCAATGGCAACCCCCTGAGCCTGCCCTCGACCGACCCATTGGCCCGTTGGGACGATCCGCTTGATGAGTATGAGAAGCTCGGCACCGGCGGCTACGGCGGCTGGTACCAGGACATTACGCGCAGCGGCCGTGGGTTGGTGCGTTGGGACGAGGATACGTTCCTGGTGTTGGGCGGGGCAGGTGCTGCCGGCTCGATGCCGGGGCTCTATCAGATCGAGTTCCGCGACACCTGGTTCGACGTGACCCCGGGAGACCCCAACACGGCGTCGCTTTTTCCCGCCATCGGCTTCACGGACGATCAGTATGACGGCATGCTGGTCTACAGCGGCTTCCTGTCGTTTATGATGGCGAATCGACCCAACAGCCTCATGGAGATGTATCCGGAGCCGCGCCCGGGTTTGGTCCCCCCGCTGCCCGCGCCGGGGCCGTGTGACTGGTCGTGGACGGGCGGTGGCCTGACGGGCAAGCTCCAGATTGCCGACGCGGCGACACCGACCGGCAACACCTACTGGTACACCACGCGGGATCCGAACGATCCGAACTATGCGTACCGCTACATCACGTACAACAGCTCGCCCGCCAACTACGTGCCGTTCGACAAGTATGTCGGCTATGGCAGAGGTCCGTTCCCGGACCAGCCGGTCATCTATACGCAGAGCGAATATCCGCCCAACCCGGAGAACGAACAGCTCACCGTTGTGGACCTTGTGGCGTTCTACGGTGAGACCGAGAATTCGGTCTACACCGCGACGTATGATGGCCGCATCTACAAGTTGACGGCTGCGAAGCAGTTGGGCTGGAAGCGTGCCGCGGGCCAGCCGACGGCGGGCACGCGTCTGGGCAACGGCGGGGCGAAGTTTGTCGAGTCGGTGAACAATCCCGGCTTCTACCCGCTCTACACCGGTGGCGGCGTAATAGCTGACCCGAACGGTGCTTCGGGCGGGGGTCCGTGTCTCGGCGATTGGACCCAGACGGATCCGGGCGATCCGGGCACTCCGACCGATCCGAACGACCCGAATTACCTCGATCCGAACGACCCGAATTGGATGCCGTACGTCCCGCCCACATGGGACGGTGTGGCCATCTCATCGGTGGAGCTGTTCAATGCGGCCGACCCGAACACCCTCGAACCGGTCGTGACGGATCGGCATTACACGGGCTTGGCCGTCGACAAGGGCGGCCGTGTGTATGCCGTCAGCAACCGGATCGAGACACGGAGCGGTTTGGTTATCGGCGGGTTCAAGTACAAGGGTGTGGCGGGGGAGGTGTGGAACGGCGCCGGCGGCGGCGTCCCGTTCCTCCCTGAAGACGAGCCTTACCAGCCTTGGTTCGCCCCGGAACAGCCCATGATCGCCAACTACATCTACGTGGCCGACGAGAACAAGACCGACGTTCCTGATCCTAACGATCCGAATGGTCCTCCTTTAAGGACCTACTGGAACTTGTTCGGCGATCCTCTGACCACGCCCGTGGCGCTAGGCGACTGGGTGTGGTGCACGGCGGATCCCGCCGGCGAAGCGAACATCGGGGTTCCGTTGACGATTACGGCAATGGATCCGGACGGTCAATGGGCCAAGTTGGACGCTGACCCGGGCGACGATACGAGCGGCGCCTTCGACGTGAGTTACTCGGTAACCGAGGCGGGCGTTTACAACATCCCCGCCCTTCAGGATCCGAATGATCCATGGGTCAGCAAGGCGTATATCGACGTGTACCAGCCGGACGGGACGCTGCAGACCATCGACCTGAACGCCCTGACGCAGCGGACCAATGTAGGCACAGATCCAAACTCACACGACCCGAATGATTTTGTGCCGGTCGCGTTGGGGGATCTGTACCAGTACGAAGCCCACGAGTTAGCAGGCGGCATGGTCAAGGGCGTGATCATCGCCGGCGACGTGGAGATCGATCCGGGGTTGGCGTACAACCCGAACGATCCAGCCTGGCCGCTCGATCCGCTGCCTGCCAACGTGACGCGTCTGTGGATCGCCTGCGCCGAAGGTGAGAACGACGGAGATACGACCGACGACGGTTTGGATCTGGCGATCGTGGACGTGATCATCGACCCCAATGGTTTTGTGGCCGGTGCGTCGTTCGTGGGCGGCACGGACGATCCCGATCTTCGGATCGGCCAGTTCCAGCCTGACGGCGATTTGTGGATGACGCAAGGCTACGATCCGTTGGTCCAGTGGGAATCGTTCAACGATATCGAGTTCGACGGCCAGGGCAACTTGATTTACATGGGCGGTCGCAGGACTAACGACAACTGTTACGACGGCATGCCGCTCAGAAGCGTGAAGGCGTTCCTGGGCAGGCTGAGGGACGCGGCTGACGCCGGCGACCCGAACGACCCGAACGACCCGCCGAACCCGAATTTCGGGAACGGGATCGTAGGCGTCGATGCCTACGACTTGGGCATGGATCCGGACGGATACGGGTATAGGATCGCGTACGGCTTCGCGTTCGCCGACTCGCCGTTATGGAACAATGGTGCGGGGCCCGTGCCGCCTCCGACGGTGGAGTTTGACGCGGTCAGTTCGAGCGGAGACGAGTCGGTCACTCCGGTGAATCTGAGCGTTTCGCTCAGTGCGGCGTCGGACGACACGGTGACGGTGGACTTCGCGGTCACGGGTGGCACGGCTGTAACTCCGGACGACTACACGATTGTTACGGCCAGCCCGCTGACGTTCGCTCCGGGCGTTACGCAGCGGGACATAGTGATTACCGTTGTGGACGACGGCGAGGTGGAGCCGGATGAGACGATCGAGTTGACGCTGAGCGATCCGACGGGCGCCACTCTGGGTACCAACACCGTCCATACCTACACGATCAACGACAACGATGTGTATCCGACGGTGGCGTTCGATCTGGTCAGCTCCAGCGGTGACGAGTCGGTCACTCCGGTGAATCTGAGCGTTTCACTCAGTGCCGCCTACGTCGAGACGGTGACGGTGGACTACGCGGTCACCGGCGGCACGGCTGACGACCCGAACGACTACACGATTGCGGCCGGTCCGCTGACGTTCGATCCGGGCGTTACGCAGCAGGACGTAGTGATTACCGTTGTGGACGACGGCGAGGCGGAGTGGGATGAGACGATCGAGGTGACGCTGAGCAATCCGAGTAATGCAACGCTCGGCGCCAACACGGTCCACACCTACACGATTACCGACAATGAGCCACCGACGCTGATGGACAGCGAGCCCCAAGCGGACAGTTCGCTGCCGAAGACGCAGAACAACCTGATCCTGTGTGTGTTCCAGCAGCCGATCACCCTTCCGGTGGGCGATCCGCTGGTCATCCAGGAGATGAGCAGCGATCCCAACGTGCCCTGCAACGACGTCAGCAACTTGTTCACGTATACGATTGATGCGGACGATCCGAACGGCTGCACGCTTCAGGCGAAGGAGAACCTCGCCGTACTGACCAACCAGCATTGGTATCAGGTCAACTCGGCATCTGGTTGGACGACGGTCGTGCCGTTCCAGTTTGAGGTGTACACGCTGATAGGCGACTGCGAGGGCGGCGGGCGCGTGACCACGCTGGACTATACTTGCGTCAAGGGCGCTATAGGTCGGCGAGGCGACGTGCGCGAGGACCTCGACGGCGGTGGCCGCGTGACGACGGGCGATTACTTGCCCGTCAAGAATAACATGGGCCTCCGGAAGCC